>LGOV01024439.1_pt2 | contig 22188 bp, 21 predicted proteins | sample 469881 | NCBI WGS metagenome assembly LGOV01 (sample SAMN03857199, study PRJNA290197) | marine sediment metagenome | biome: marine cold seep biome; feature: cold seep; material: marine sediment; isolation source: sample #5579, elevator 3A push core 41 containing 12 cm of sediment... ...
AACACTCGCGCCCTAGTGGCGAGCTCGAAAGTGATGCTCATCAGCGGCCACATCATTTAGGGTTGCAGCTATTAGTGCGTCATCAAGTGAAGGGTCGTCCAGTGTTATTAAACCGCACTGTGCCAGCGCTTCGCGCAGGCTGACTTGCTCATCCAGGCGCTGATACACCACCCGCACACAGCAGGGCATACGCTCGCTGTTATCCGCCACGCCCATTTTTAAGCCGGTTAAACGCGTCACCTGGCTCTGAAAACTCGGAAACAGAATTGTCTGAGTGATCTCATGGCCGTTAAGGGTTTCGTGATCCATTAAGAACAACCGATCTGCAAGTTTAACCGCGGTGCCCACATAGCGATTGTGACATGAGCGGACGCCGGGCATGGTTTGCATCCGCTCGGTGCGCTGATAGACCACGCCACCTTCCCGTGCTTCCAGGCACACCAAAGTTCGCATTAACTGCCCCGGTCGCGACATTGAGTGATAAAGCTCAAAGTAACGGCCAATATAGCGCTCCATGCCTTCGCTGCCGCGCTGAACCAGTGCGTTCGGCCAAGGCAATGCTGCTGGGGTTGCTTCTGATATTAGTTGGCCGGTTTGCACCAGGGCACGAAAATCGTGGTGAGGAAGCGCGATATCCTCAGTGGTGACGCCAAAAAAGTGGCAAATTCGCTGAAGTGCCGCGTGGCTGGGACGGTAACGCCCACGCAGGTAGCGGTTAAACTGAGCACGGTTGATCGTTAAACGCCGACAAACCTCTGCAATAGACGGGTAGTAGCTGCAGAGCAGGCGCAGGTTGGCCACAAAATCGTCATGCATGGGGTGACTCGATTCTCTTGGTGTCGTGGCTGCCTAATGTGATGGTTCACGCCTCAGAGTGCAACGGCCCTGTGCCAGGGCCGTCGCGTCTATCAAGCGATACCTTGTTTAAAAACCTTCCAAGACCAGTTTGCCGATCGTGCGGTTGCTCTCAATAAGGGCGTGAGCGCGTTTTAGATTTTCGGCATTGATAGGGCCTAATACCTCGCCTAATGTGGTCTTTAGTCGGCCGTCATCGATCATGGCCGCTACCTCTCCAAGCAGGTCATGCTGTTTGGCGATATCTTCGGTGGTGAATAACGGGCGGGTAAACATCAGCTCCCAATGCAGTGACAGGCTTTTCATTTTGAGCTTCCGCACATCGATCAGCTCGGGGTCATCGATTAGCGCCAGTTTACCCTGGGGCTTAAGGGCTTCAATAATAGCATCGAAGTGATGATCGCTCTGGTTAAGGCTGATCACCATATCCACCCCGTCAAAGCCCGCCGCTTTAAGCGCCTGATCAAGTGGTTGGCGNNCCGCGCCTAGCGACTTCACCCAGGATTGGCTTTCGGGCCGAGACGCCGTACCAATGACGGTAATATCGGTGAGCTGTTTGGCAAGTTGTACCAGGATTGAGCCCACACCCCCTGCTGCGCCAATCACCAACAGGCTTTTGCCTTGGGTATCGCGCATGCCCAGCTCTAGCCGGTCAAATAGCAGTTCCCAAGCGGTAATGGCGGTGAGCGGCAATGCAGCGGCCTCAGTGTCAGAGAGGCTTTTTGGCGCTAGGCTGGCGATGCGCTCATCGACCAACTGATACTCGGCGTTAGAGCCCTGGCGGGCAATATTGCCCGCATACCACACCCGGTCACCTGGCTGAAAACGCGTAACGGCGCTGCCAACGGCATCCACAATGCCCACAGAATCGTACCCCAGCACTCGCGGCTCGCCGATTTCCGGCAAGGCGCTGTTGCGTACTTTGGCATCAACGGGGTTTACGGAAATGGCGCTAACCGCAACACGAATATCGTGAACTTCTGGTGTTGGGATCGGTAACTCAATCTCTTGAAGTGCATCAGGATGATCAATAGGCAGGCTTTGGGTAAAGGCAATCGCTTTCATAATGGGGAGTCTCGTGAGTTTAGGTTGCGCCATCATGCCTGGATGTTGTTTTGCTAAAAAGAGGGGTAATCTTGCTAACAGTTTCTAATAAATTTTGAAGATAGCAGGCGCCAGGGGTTTTAATGCGTGTCGATGATTTAAAAGTGCTGACCTATGCCGCCGAGCACGGTAGCCTTTCTGCCGCTGCGCGGGAGTTAGCGATTACGCCAGCGGTGGCCAGTGTGGCCATCAAACGTTTGGAAGACGCGCTAGGCACGCGGCTATTGGTGCGCTCTACCCGCAGTTTGCGATTAACCACCGCAGGCGCGCACTACCTTGTGCACGCTAAAGCGGCGCTCAATGCTCTCAACCAAGGCGAGAAAGAACTTCACCGCGAGCGCCAAGAGATCGCTGGAGAGCTCAGTCTTGCCATGCCTTCCGACCTGGGTCGCAATGTGCTGCTGGGCTGGTTGGACACCTTTATGGCCCAGCACCCACAGTTGCATTTACGCCTGCGAGTAAGTGACCGCGTGAGTGACCTGTTCCGCCAACCCGTAGAAATCGCCCTGCGATACGGCGTTCCAGAAGACTCCAGCCTCGTCGCATTGCCGCTTAAAAGCGATAACTATCGCGTGGTATGTGCCTCTCCAGACTATATTACGCGTCATGGCCGTCCTGCTTACCCTGACGATTTACATAAGCACAACTGCCTCTGTTTCGTACTTGGCGAGCGTGTCCATAACCAGTGGAAGTTCGGCAGTGACAACATCAACGTAAAAGGCAATCGGGTGAGCGACGATGCCGAGTGTGTGCGGCGCTGGGCATTGGCTGGCGAGGGCATTGCTTACAAGTCACGGCTAGACGTTGAAGAAGATCTTCGAAATGGTCGCCTAGTGACAATGCTGGAAGACTTTCCCAGCGAGCCAACGCCGCTCTACCTTGTGTGCCCGCATCGTCTCTCATTGACGCCTGCCGTGATAGCGTTAAAAGACTTTCTTATCCAGCAGTTAAAAGGTTACAGCCGCTAGCGACTGAGGTCAGGGTTTAACATCAACTTGTATTGCGAATCACTGATATAGGCGTTTATAAAAGGGGGGGCGCGATTACGTTGTGTTAGTTACATTGCCAGCAGACCAGGAGAACACCATGTTTCATGGGTTTGAAAAACAGACACGCCACGTTAATGGCGTCGAGATCACTTTTCGAATGGGTGGCAGAGGCCCGGCACTGCTCCTGCTTCATGGCCACCCTCAGACCCACGTGATTTGGCACAAAGTCGCGGAGGAGCTTGCCCAGCACTTCACCGTTATCGCCGCGGATTTGCGCGGATACGGTGACAGCAGTAAACCCGACGATGATCCTGAGCATCTAAATTACTCCAAGCGCGCTATGGCACAGGATATGGCTGAGCTGATGAGCGCGCTGGGTTTCGAGCGTTTTAAAGTGCTGGCCCATGATCGCGGCGCGCGGGTCGCCCACCGTTTAGGTGTTGACCACGCTGCGCAAGTAGAGCGCATGGTGTTGCTGGATATCGCCCCGACGCTGGCGATGTATCGCGGCACCAACGAGGCCTTTGCACGCAGTTACTGGCACTGGTTCTTCTTGATTCGTCCCCAGCCGCTGCCGGAAATGCTGATCCAGAGCGATCCCGCCCAATATCTGAAAAGCGTAATGGGCGCCCGCAGTGCCGGTATGGCGCCTTTCTCCTCAGAAGCCCTGGCCGAATATGAGCGCTGCTTGTCGCTCCCCGGTACCGCCACCGGTATTTGCGGCGATTACCGTGCCAGTGCCACGATTGATTTAGCGCACGATCAGGCAGATATCGACGCCGGCGTAAAACTCACCTGCCCTATCAAAGTGATGTGGGGCGCGGAAGGCGCCGTTGAAGCCTGCTTCGATGCTTCAAGCGAGTGGCAGAAAGTCGCCACCGATGTAGAAGGCAAAGCGCTGCCTTGCGGCCACTACATCGCCGAGGAAATCCCCGAAATACTGCTTGAGGAAGCGCTGCCGTTTCTAGGTAAGGTAGATTGATGGCAGAAAGGTTTATCTACTGCCTCTTTAACGTTCAATACTGCTGACGATAAGCGCCGCATTAACGCCACCAAAACCGAACCCGTTGCACAATACATGCTTGGTGATGTGCTTATGATGAGTCGCCGTGACGAAGGTTAGATCCTGCATATCATCATCGCAGTGCTCAAGATTGATGGTGGGCGGAAGCTGCTGCGTATTGGCGGCGAATACAGAAAAAATACTCTCAATGCCCCCCGCTGCGCCTAATAGATGACCTGTGGCGGCCTTCGTTGCCGAAATAGGGATGGCGGGCAAGCGCTCACCAAATACGTTACGCAAGGAGGCAATTTCAGCCCGGTCGCCAACGGGTGTCGAGGTGGCGTGGGCATTGATATGGTCAATAGCATCAGTAGATAGGTTCGCCATCCCTAGCGCTGCTTGAATAGCTGCTGCTGCGCCAGCCCCATCTTTTGGGCCTGCCGTCAGGTGGTAGGCATCCGCGCTGGTACCGTAGCCGCTGATCACCGCTAACGGCGTTGCACCCCGCGCGAGGGCATGCTCAAGCGTTTCGATCACCATAACGCCAGCGCCTTCTCCCATCACAAAACCGTTACGGGCTTTATCAAAGGGCCTGGACGCGCGTTCAGGGTTGTCTGCTTCTGTGGAAACGGCCTTTAGAGCGTTGAAGCTGGTGAGTGAAAGAGGGTCAATACAAGCCTCGGCGCCGCCTACAACGGCAATATCGGCTTCTCCGTTGCGTATGATGCGCATACCGTCACCAATGGCCTGTAGGCCTGCCGCGCAAGCTGTAACCGGGCATCCCAGAGGGCCTTGAAAGCCATAGCGAATGGAGAGATTGCCAGCCGCCAAATTGGCCAGAAAGGCGGGCACAGTAAAGGGGGAGAGTTTGCGATAGCCGCGCTCAGCAAGGGTTTTTTGAGCTTGTGTAATGGTAGGGAAGCCGCCAATGCCAGAGCCAATAATGGTGGCCGTTCTGCGTTTTTGAGCCTGCCCAACGGGGAACCAGTTGGCCTGTGACAGTGCCTCATGGGCTGCTGCTAACGCATAAAGGCTGAACAGATCCATTTTGCGCTGCTCTTTGGGGTCGGCTATCTCATTCAGGTCAATACCGCCGGTGGGGTCGTGGTTAATGCTCGGCACCACCCCGGCAATTTTGATCGGGATATTGCTGGTGTCAAATCGGTCAATGGTGCTGATGCCAGACTGGCCGTCAACCAGTCGCTGCCAACTTTTATTGACGCTGTTGCCTAGCGGGCTGACCATACCCATGCCGGTAATCACGATAGGTGAGTGCATAGTGGCTCCTAATTTATTGATATGGTCACCCTAGCAATGGGCAGTATATGATCAAGATAATATTTAGCTGACGAGGTAGATATGCCTTATCCCAAGAGCCATAAATCGAAAACCAAAGAGCGCATTTTGGCTTCGGCGACGGAGCTATTTAGCCGCCATGGGTTTCAAAAGGTATCGATTGGCCAGATAATGAAGTTAGCGAAGATGACCCACGGCGCCTTTTACGCCCATTTCGCTTCAAAAGAGGCCCTTTACAATGAGTCTGTTCGCCTGACCATTGATAACAGCCGGGCGGCTAGACTGGTAAAAGGCCCGCTTTCGTTACAGCATTTAACCGAATTAGTCGCCAACTACTGCAATCTCCAAGAGTTGGAGGCTAAGCATAGGCCGGGGCCTGAAGCGGTACTGTTCAACGAAATAGGCAGTGAAAAAGCAGAAATCCGCACCCTGTTTGAAGCGTCTTATATGAGTATGAAAAAGATGCTTGAAACCCGTTTAATAGCACTGAGCAAGTTGAAACAACTCCCTTTTGCCAATGACCGCAACGCGATTGCTGATAAATCCCGGGTTATATTGGCTTCCCTGGTAGGGGCCGTCGCCATTGCCAAAAGTCTGCCGGGAGAAGTGGAGCGCAAGCAGGTGTTGATAGCCACACAACGCCAGATTTTACTAATGCTCGGGGTCAGCGAAACCGAGGCAGAGCGTATGCTGCAAGCACAGTAATTCCTTCCTCTCCTGGAGAGATCGCCAAGATGCTGCTGTAGCAAGCACTGCCGTTTTCGCACGACGAGTGGTGGATGATTTGGACAATGGCCCAAGACGAAGCGGGTGAAAAACTGGATAATGGCTGCCATTCGCCTACCGGCTTAAGTATTTAACGGCCCAGGCACACTCATTACCCCGGACGCCCGCTCATGGAAATCAAAGTTAACTATCTCGACAACCTCCGCCTGGAGGCCAAGTTCGACGATTTTACGGTCATCTCTGACCAGCCGATTCGCTATAAGGGCGACGGCTCGGCGCCTGGGCCGTTTGACTACTTCCTGGCTTCATCGGCCATGTGCGCTGCCTACTTCGTCAAGGTGTACTGCAACGCACGGAATATTCCTACCGAGAATATTCGTCTTTCCCAGAACAATATTGTCGACCCAGAAGATCGCTATAAGCAGATTTTCAAAATCCAGGTCGAACTGCCTGAAGATATTTCTGAAAAAGATCGCCAGGGCATTCTACGCTCCATCGACCGCTGCACGGTTAAGAAGGTGGTGCAAACCGGCCCTGATTTCCAGATCGAGACGGTAGAAAACATCGACGAAGACGCCCACGCGCTATTGATGGGCGCCCCGGAAGGCGGCAGCACCTATATCGAGGGCAAAGACCTACCGTTAGAGCAGACCATCGCCAATATGAGCGCGATCCTTGCTAATCTCGGCATGAAGATCGAGATCGCCTCCTGGCGTAATATCGTGCCTCATGTTTGGTCGCTGCATATCCGCGATGCGGCTGCCCCCATGTGCTTTACCAACGGCAAAGGCGCGACCAAAGAGAGCGCACTGTGCTCGGCATTGGGCGAATTTATCGAGCGCCTGAGCTGCAACTTCTTCTATAACGACCAGTTCTTCGGCGAAGAGATGGCGANNACCCCAATGAGAAGTGGTTCAAGCCAGGGCCGAATGACGAGCTGCCCGAAGGGATTCTCGATGAGCACTGCCTGGACATCTACAACCCGGAAGGCGAGCTGTGTGGCTCAAACCTGATTGATACCAACTCCGGCCGCGAAGATCGGGGCATCGTCTCACTGCCGTTTGTGCGTCAAAGCGATGGCGAGACGGTCTACTTTCCCTCCAACCTGATCGAAAACCTGTTCCTCAGCAACGGCATGAGCGCGGGGAACACCCTGGTGGAAGCCCAGGTGCAGTGCCTGTCGGAAATTTTCGAGCGAGCGGTAAAGCGCGAAATCCTCGAACAGGAGTTAACCCTGCCGGATGTGCCGCAGGAAGTGTTAGCAAAGTACCCAAGCATAGTAGAGGGTATTAACGCTCTGGAAGCTCAGGGGTTCCCAGTGTTAGTTAAAGATGCCTCCATGGGCGGGCAGTTCCCGGTGATGTGCGTCACCTTGATGAACCCGCGCACCGGCGGCGTGTTCGCCTCCTTTGGTGCCCACCCAAGCTTTGAAGTGGCGCTGGAACGCAGCTTGACCGAGCTGCTACAAGGCAGAAGTTTCGAAGGCCTGAACGATCTGCCACTGCCCACTTTTAATTCACAGACGGTTTCCGAGCCCAACAACTTTGTTGAGCACTTTATCGACTCGGTAGGCGNNATTTTGAATTCAGCGAGTGGGACTTCTCCGGCAGCAACGAGGAAGAAGCCGAGACACTGTTTGGTATCTTTGAAGAGCTGGGTGCCGAAGTGTATATGGCGGTACACGAAGACTTGGGCGCGCCGGTGTGCCGAATTCTGGTACCGGGTTACTCGGAGGTGTATCCCATCGAAGATCTGATCTGGGATAACACCAATAAGGCGTTGGATTACCGCGAAGATATTCTCAACCTGCACCGCCTCGACGACGATCAGCTCACCGACCTGGTCGAGCGGCTGGAAGAGAGCCAGATGGATGATCACGCCGATATCATCACGCTAATCGGTATCGAATTTGATGAGAATACCGAGTGGGGGCAACTGACGATTCTGGAGCTGAAGCTTTTAGTCTATCTGGCACTGCAGCGCCACGAAGAGGCATTGGACTGCGTGCAGATGTTCCTGCAGTACAACGACAACACCGTCGAGCGTGGCCTGTTCTACCAAGCGGTGAACGCGGTACTGGAAATTGTGCTGGATGATGAACTGAAGCTTGAAGATTATCTGCAGAACTTCCAGCGCATGTTCGGCGAAGCCACCATGGCGGCGGTGGTTGGTTCAGTGAGTGGCGAGGTACGTTTCCACGGCCTAACGCCCACTAACATGCAGTTAGAAGGCCTAGAGCGCCACCAGCGCTTGATTGAAAGCTATAAAAAGCTCCATGCTGCTCGGGCGGCAAAAGCGGGCATCTAAGCATTATCCAAAAGTGATGATCGTTAACTGCTGGCGTTACGGCGCCAGTAGAGAACGTTCGGTGCAGCCGGCTGGTCTAATCAGCAGAGTGGAACCAGGATTGGTGGCTGAGGAATTCGATTAGCTCGCTGCGAAACAGCTTGGCCCGCGCTGAAAGGCTTCGCCGGTAGGGCCATACCAAGAAGATCTCTCTGTGGCGCCCCTGCCACTCGGGGAGCACCCGTATTAACTCGCCCGTTTGTAAGCGGCTCGCCACCATACTGGCGGGCATCAATGCGATACCAGCGCCCGATAGAGTGAGATTGAGCACAATACTCATGTCGTTACTGATATGAAAATGATTCTTGTGACAAGCATACTGGCTTCCCTCTTGGTGGAACAGCTGCCACTCGCTAAACATCTTTGCTGCCACGCTGGGGCAAGCCTGGAGTTCCTCCACCGTGCTGGGAAGAGAGTGCTTCATCGTCGGTGAAGCCACCAAAATCGGTTCTATATAGCCCAGATACTTTTGTATCAGTGTCGAATCTTTTTGTGGTCCAGAGCGTAGAGCAATATCCGCTTGGTGATCGCGAATATCGACCACGTTGTTATCTAACTCGATAGTGAGTGCAATCTCAGGATAGCGGTGGATAAAGTGACGCCAAAATGCATCTAGCGGCCCGCTGCCCAAATTGACCGGCGCCATAATTTTCAACGGACCGCTTAGGCTATGCAGCGTTTGATCCAGATCCAAAATGCGCTGATCTAGTGCGAGCACCAATTCCTCACATTCGCGGTAGTAGGATTCGCCGTGAGGCGTCAACGTCAACCCCTTGGTTGAGCGATAGAGCAACTCAACGCCTAGCGTGGCTTCTAATGCGCTTATACGCCTCGACACAGTGGCAATAGTCATCTTCAACGATGCCGCCGCAGCCGTGAGGCTGCGTTGATTAGCGGCCACGATAAAGATATTCAGGTCATCTAAAGAGGGTTTGCGCATTTTGCAATTCTGTAAAATTGATTCTTATAATTTGGCATATATTACCGTTATAGACGTTTGTTAATCTGCCTGCACTTATACATCATCCTTAGGTACTCCCATGAAACATAGAATTATCTTCGCTATTCTCATGTCGTTTACGCTATCGCTAATTATGTCTGCCTGGGTGACCTACGTGAATATCGGGATGCATGCTGATTTTGTTGGCATCTGGATGCACGCTTGGTTTCTTGCTTGGCCAGCAGCTGGGATCATTGCGTTTATCAGCGGCCCCTTTATCCATAAGTTAGCCCACCGCATTGCCGAGAAGGTCTGACGGCTTGCCTGATGCATTATGGTGCACCCACTGATGCAGCGAGTGCACACAACTGCACCGCTGCGCCAAATTTAATCCTGCCCCACACTTGGTAAAACGTTCTCCGTGGCGCGAATTCCACATGTGCGATAACAAACGACGCGAATTCAAACATAACGTTAATACAAAAACGCGGAGAGAATCACATGCTCGATATGCTCAATGACCTCCTGTGGGGGAAGGTTCTATTAGTGCTGCTGGTGGGCGTTGGCATCGGTTTTACCGTTGCGTCCCGCTTTGTGCAGTTTCGCTATTTCGGTGAGATGTTTCGCATCCTCGGTTCCGGCCAAGCCTTTAAGCGCAATAAACACGGCCATTTAAGCTCGTTTCAGGCGCTGGTACTTTCAGTTGCCGGGCGCGTCGGTGGCGGTAACATCGCCGGCGTAGCGGNNGCGGTTGCGATTACGCTGGGGGGCCCAGGGGCGATTTTTTGGATGTGGTTGGTGGGCTTGATGGGCATGGCCACCAGCTTTTTGGAATGCACCCTGGCACAGACCTATAAAGAAGCCGAAGGTGACGGCACCTATCGCGGCGGCCCGGCGTACTACATTGTGAAAGGGCTGGGTAAACAGTGGCGCTGGCTGGCTGCGTTCTACTCGGTGCTGCTGCTGTTGACCTTCGGCTTTGCCTTTACCGCACTGCAATCCTATGCCGTGGCAACCTCTTTCGGTGACGCCTTTGGCGTGCCAGTGCTGTATAGCGGTATTGGTCTTGCGATGCTGGTAGGGCTGATTATCTTCGGCGGCATTAAGCGTATCGCACGTATTTCCGAGGTTTTGGTGCCCTTTATGGCGGTGAGCTATATCGCCATTGCGCTGCTGGTCATCGCCATGAATATTACCGAAATCCCTGGCGTGATAGCGCTGATTGTCAAGAGCGCTTTCGGCCTTGAACCGCTGATTGGCGGCGGTATTGGCGCGGCAATTATGATGGGCCTGAAGCGTGGCTTGTTCTCTAATGAAGCGGGCTTGGGTAGTGCGCCTAACGTCGCGGCGGTGGCCTATGTGCCGCACCCTGCCAACCAGGGCATCGTGCAGGCGTTTTCGGTATTTATCGATACCGTGATTATCTGTTCCGCCACGGCGTTTGTGATTCTGCTCAGTGGTGCTTATGACCCGACCGTAGGCGCTGGTGTTGAAGGCATCGCCCTAACCCAGGCAGCGCTGGCCGACCATGTGGGCGAATGGGGTCGCACTTTTGTCAGCTTGGCACTGTTGCTGTTTGCGTTTAGCACCATTCTCTACAACTACTACTTGGGTGAGAACAGCCTCAACTTTTTTAGCCGCGACAACCAGAACCTGTTTAACGCCTTCCGCGTCGCCATCGTGTTGTTGGTTTGCTGGGGTGCGACGACTGATTTGGGCACCGTGTTCGGCTTTGCTGATGTCACCATGGGCCTGCTGGCGGTGGTCAACCTGATTGCGTTGATCATGCTGTTCAAGTGCGGCCTACGCATTTTGAAAGACTTCGATGTGCAACGCCGACAGGGGATCAAACAGCCGATTTTTGATACCAACCAGCATCCCGATCTCGATCTGGATCCGAAAGCCTGGGAGCTAGAGCCCAAGGAGGCTGAAGCGTTAAAACAGCGCCTTGAAGGCGCGCCTGCGAAGTAAGTTGTCATCTAAAATGGATCGATAGGAAAGGAGTGCCTATGCCCCGCGTACTGATGCTCTATACCGGCGGGACGATTGGTATGCAGCCATCCCCACAAGGTTATATACCCTGCGCGGGGCTGGCCGAACGCCTGGCGGCGCATTTGGCCCTAGCCGATCCTTACCGGCTGCCAGCGTTTGATGTGCTGGAAATGCAGCCGCTGATTGATAGCGCCGAGTTAATGCCCGAGACATGGAATCGTTTGGTGGCAGTATTGGAGACGCACTGGCAGGCTTACGATGCCTTTGTGGTACTCCACGGCACCGATACCATGGCGTACAGCGCCGCAGCGCTCTCGTTTGTGCTCGGTGCGTTGAATAAGCCGGTGATCTTCACCGGCTCCCAAATTCCACTGGGTGAGCCAAGAAGCGATGCGTTGAACAGTGTGGTCAGCGCGCTGCAGCTTGCTGCTCACCCAGCAACACCTTGTGAAGTAAGCCTGGCATTTCACGACCGGCTGTTGCGCGGTAACCGAGCCCGCAAGATGCGCACTCAAGGCTTAGATGCCTTCGATTCACCCAACTTCCCTTGGCTTGCCGAGCTTGGTATTGGCATTAGTTTTCCCCAACCCTCGGCGCTGCTGAGCGGTAAACCGAATTTTGCACCTATTGAGGTGGACGACGAGGCGGTGGCGGTGCTGCCGCTGCATCCAGGAATGTCGCTGCGCCGCGCAAAGGCGTTGCTGGCGGATAAAACGCTAAAAGGGCTAGTGCTTTATAGCTACGGGGTTGGCAACCCGCTTAGCTTTGAAGGCGAGCTGCTTGACGCCTTGAAGGCGGCCAGCGAGAGAGGCGTAGCGCTGCTTAACGTTACCCAGTGTGCCCAAGGCGAGGTAGTGCAGGGGGCCTACGCCACCGGTGCCGCACTCAATCAAGCGGGCGTGATTGCCGGAAGCGATATCACCCTGGAAGCCGCTATCGCGAAGCTAACCGTGCTAATTGGACAAGGGCTGTTGGGGGCAACGCTGCGCAAGGCATTGAGTGCGCCCATGCGCGGTGAGTGTAGCCGTTAAGCCAATCAGCGGGAAGAAACGCTCAGTGCGGTGACGGTTAGCAAGATGATTCCCATACCTGCCATTTGAATAACGCCCAGACTTTCGTTTAACACCGCTACGCCAAACAGGGTAGCGGTGATCGGCTCGACCATGGCAATCATGGAGGCTAGCGCAGGTGCCGCATGCTTGATACCTACCACGTATAGCAGAAAAGATAGCCCAGCGCCGAGAATGCCCAGCGCTACAAACAGCGGCAGCTCCGGTGCGCTGACGACGCAGACAGCCTGGTTAATGTCCGTTGGCAACAGCAATGCGATGGCCAGCACGGTGAGGGCAACCGAAAGAATTGCCTGGGGACTGCCATGGGGCGCGGCATATTTGAAACCAAAAATGAACACGGCGTAGGAGAACCCGGCAAGCAACCCGGTGCCCACGCCAATTAACGAGAGACCACTGGCGCTGATGGCATACAACTTGGTTAACAGCACAATACCCACCATAACCAGCGCAATGGCCAGCCACTTGGCAGTGGTGGGGCGCTCAAGTTTGAGAGCAAATGAGACGAGATAGACAAAGACAGGGGCGCAGTACATCAAGGTAGCAGCGACCGCAACGTTGCCATACTCAATACTAAGAAAATAGAACGTAAAGTTGCCAGCTACGCCTAGGCCTGCAATCACCGACCAGAACCAAAGCTGCCTGCTGTTCAAGCCGCTATGACGGCGTTGAAGCAGCAGCCACCCAAGTGCGAAGAGAAGTCCTATAACCCCCCGATAAAATGATACGACGGCTGCATCCCAGCCGTCGTCTAGCAAAATGCCTGCGATTCCCCCGGATATCCCCCAGCAGAAGGCCGCCAGCGCTATCAACATACTGCTTGCGCCTGCCATATTTCACCTATCGTCCTTGAACGGTAAACACCCGGGAGCAACGAATGTTTAAACGCCTTTCTACTGCTTAACGATGGCACCTGATCTACTTGCCTGTAGAGCTTAATGCGGCTCCCCTGAAAGGTAGACGCTGAGCCTAGTGAACGAAAGCCCGCTAACGTCAGCTATCCAAAAAACCAGTAGCACACCGCAATCGCAGTAGTGACTCCCGCCACATCGGCGATCAGCGCACAGCCTAAGCCGTGGCGAATCCGAGTGATACCCACGGCGCCAAAGTAGACGGCCAGCACATAGAAGGTGGTTTCAGTGCTGCCTTGCATGGTGGCCGCGAGTAGCCCGGCGAAGCTGTCTACGCCGAAGGTATCCATGGTTTCGATCATCATGGCGCGGGCGCCGCTGCCAGAAAGTGGCTTCACGAAAGCGGTGGGGAGGGCATCGACAAAGCGGGTGTCCCAGCCGAAGCCTTCTACTATCCAACGGATGCCGCCTAACCCTGCGTCCAAGACGCCGCTTGCGCGCAGCACGCCGACTGCTACCAGCATGGCGATCAAGTAGGGCAGCAGCGTGATGGTAAAGCTCAGCCCCTCTTTTGCGCCTTCGATAAAGGCGTCATACACCCTCACCCCGCGTAGCGCCCCTACCACTAAAAACATCATCACAATGCTAAATAGCGTCAGGTTGCCCACTAGCGTAGAGGCCGCCGCCAGCGCCTGGGTGGACATACCTGCCAACATGGTGATCAGTAGCCCCAATGCAAGCGCAGCAATCGCTAAATAGGCTAGTACCACGGGCTGCCACAGTTTTAAGCGCTGCATCACCGCCACCGCCAAAAGCCCCGCCAGGCTGGAGGCGGTTGTTGCCAGCAGAATAGGTAAAAAGACCAGCGTGGGGTCGGCAGCGCCTTGTTGGGCGCGATACCTAAAAATCGTTACCGGCAATAGCGTGAGAGAAGAAGTATTGAGCACCAAAAACAGAATTTGCGCGTTGCTGGCGGTCTCACTGCTGGGGTTAAGGCTCTGCAGCGAGTGCATCGCCTTGATGCCAATCGGTGTGGCGGCGTTATCCAGCCCCAGGATATTCGCCGCGAAGTTCATACTGATCAGCCCCATGGCCGGGTGGCCACGGGGAACCTCTGGCATTAAGCGGCAGAACAGCGGGTCGAGCACCCGCCCAAGCAGGCGAATCAAGCCGGCTTTTTCGGCAATCGAGAGAAACCCCAGCCACAGCGTCATGGTGCCCAGCAGCACCAGGATAATATCAACGCTCACTTCCGCCATATCGAACAGTGACTGCACCAAGCGAGCAAATACCTCGCTATCGCCGCCTACCAACCACTGCCAGAGTGAGGCCGCGAAGGCAGCGATAAAGAAGCTTAACCAAATTCCGTTGAGCATGGGGAGAGGGCATCCTGGCAGCGAAACGTGCGATGACGCCAATCCTACCGAATTCAGGTCGCTACAACACTAGTGGGGTTAAGACGCCTAGGCTTTGCCATCACGAATAGTCACAAAATAGCTTTCACTGCCGATCTGTCCGCCTTTTAAGGCGACTTCCAAGCCATCAAAGGCTGGCTGGTTGCTATGGGCGGTGCAGAGCGGCGAGCCCGGCGTTTCCGGCAGCGGCAGGCGCGTGGTGAGGGCGTGTACGCCAAGTTGGCTAAGCGCATGGCTGGAAGTGTCGCCCCCAGCGATCACTACGCGCTTAAGCCCATGGGCTTCTACCATCTGACGTAATAATTGACCTAGCGAGCGACCAATAAGATGGCGTGCCTTTTCCCCGCCCTGATGCACAGCATCCGCATCGCTGTTTGGCCCCAGGGCAGAGTACACTATGACGCTTTTGCCATGATTGAGTGCTTCGATAGCCTCTTTCAATGCCTTGTTCATGGTGTCGGCATGCGTCCGATCGTCGATAAGTTTGACGACATCAATGGCAACGACGCGAAATTCGTTGGTTTCCGCATGTCGAATTTGCCGGGCAGTTACTTCAGAGCAACTGCCCGACACCACGGCAATTTTTTCAACCGCCCCAGGAGAGGAGAACAGCGGTGGGTTTTCGGGAATGAGCGCCTGCTTTCGCCAAGTATCTACTAACGCATACTCTACGGCGGATGAACCCACCACGTAGCTGCCATCAGGTAATCGCGTTCGCCATAGCTGTGTGCCCACTTTTGCCTGATGGTTGCGGTTCAGTGTGTCGTAGAGCAATACGTCATTCGAGCGACTTAGTTGGTCAACCTGGGAATCGGTATTGGCTGATTCGATGCACAGTACGTCGGCTAAACCGATAGAGAGTTGGGTTTGTTTAGCCAAATGAAGCCTTAAATCGGCCTCTGCCATGGGCGTTACTGGATGGCGGCTCATTACTGGGTGGCGGTCAATACGGTGAACCTCGCCATCGAAGGCGGCAAAATGTTGGCCAAAAACGGTATAGCGCTTTAGCTGAGGGGCACCTACCACCAGCGGCACGCAGCTTTGCGCAAACAGGGCTTTGCCTATTTCCAGCGCTTTGCCGATATTGCCAATATCTGGCGCGCTATCGAAGGTGGAACACACCTTGTAGTGACACATAGAAGCGTTAAGGGATTGCAACCATGCCAGGGCGTTGTTTAGGTGTGTTTCCATCCAGTCTGGGGACTCGCTGCGGCTGGTACCTGCTAGGCCAATCGCTGGAAAATCGGCAAATGGAGCTAATTGCTCTTCGCTGGGCGGTGCCAGAAAAAGCACTGTTTCCACCCCGTTCAGGCTTAACGCTTCCATCACATCGGTCGAACCAGTGAGGTCATCGCCGTAATAGGAGAGAAGAAGAGGCGTGCTCATACGCTAAAGGTCTCCATGGCCTGGGCAAGTTCTCGGTGCTCACGGGCATAGGTTGCCAGCGGAATATTCGCCATGGCTGCTTGCCACGCCTGGCGCAGGCTTGCTACCCCACCGGCAATACCGCCAGGGTGAGCCATGATGCCGCCGCCACAGCAGTAAATCAGATCGCTATTGCCAAGTGCCTGATAGGTATCAGCCACTTGGGCGGCGCTTTGCCCCGACGAGAAGACCGGCATAATCTGATAACCCGCTGCAGGTGCCTCAAACATCGCTGTTTGGCAGGCGCGAGCGCTATTGATTACGCTAGCGTCCTCTTCGCTGAATTTATTGCGCAGGCCATTGACGTGAATATGATCCACTCCCGCTAGCCGCCACAGTTTATGGTAAGCGTCAAACGCCATTCCCAAGTGAGGTGAACGGCTTAACATGCCCCAGCCTGCACGGTGACCATGCAGCGCTACCTGGGAGTGGCGGCGTAAGTGCGCGACACCTGCTAAGCCAATGCTGTTAACAGCGACCATGACGCAGGTGCCGCCAGCAGCCACCACGTAGTCATGCTGCGCGCGCATTTCGTCGATATCACCACTGATATTAAAGGCGTACATCACCTTTTTGCCGGTGCGCTCCGCATGGGCGTTGATAATCGGCATGATGGCATCGACGCGCGCTCGCAGTGGGTTATGGGGGCCGTTAGCCTGCAGCTCGTCGTCTTTAATAAAATCAATACCTCCCGCCACGAGTTGCGTCACCATGTCAGCGGTTTCAGCTGGGGATAAGCCTACGCTGGGCTTAATAATGGTGCCTAACAGCGGGCCGCTGGTAATGCCGGTTAGCTGACGTGTGCCCGACATTCCAAATTGTGGGCCAGGGTAGGCGTCTGCGAAGGCGCTGGGTAAGTCGATATCCAGTAATTTCAGTGCGGAAAACTCCTTGAGTTCAAACAGGTTGCCCGCAACGGTAGACACTAGATTCGGTAGAGAAGGGCCCATGTTTTCCAGCGGCCAGGAGAGCTCCACTAGTGCGCGCTGAAACAAAGCGTGGCCTTGCGGCGCCAAATCAGCGCGCATGGGCAGCGAAGGTGCCTCAACCGCCTCCAGTGTCTCAATGTTTTCGACGACCGCCCCATGGGCTTCCCGCAAGGCATCGGTTTCATTGGCTAAGCGAGTAAAGGTGCCGGACGATTGCTCACCGGCCATGACTTGAGCCGCGTGTTCAACCGGGTAGGGCGTCTCAATCAGGTAGCGGGCGTGAATACGTGTGCTCATCAATTAGACTCCGGCAGTTCAAAAAAGGAGATCGCGCAGAAACAGCGAGATCATCGGCACATAGGTAATCAGCATCAGGCAGGTAATGATGGTGAGTACCGGCGGCAACAAAAATCGAAATAGCTGTTCAACGGGCAGCTTGGCTACTTGCGCGGCGGCAAAAAGATTCACTCCTAGAGGCGGGGTAAACATACCCAACGCTAAATTCACGACGATCACGATGCCGAAATGCACTGGGTCAATGCCGAACCCAATCGCAATGGGGGCCAAAATGGGGGCAAGAATTAAAATAGCGGCGGAGGTTTCGATAAACATTCCGACCACCAGTAGCAACATATTGATGGCTAGTAGGAAGGTGTAGCGATTATCAAAAGTGTTTTGTGCCCAGGCGCCAATATCACTGGCCAAACCTGAACGTCCAATCACAAAACTCAGAATAGAGGCCGCGGCAATAATCAGCATGATTGACCCTGCCGAAAGGGCGCTTTCGCGGAAAATACGCGGCAAATCATTTAGTTTGATAGTGCGATAAACCACCATACCTAAAAACAGCCCATACAACACTGCCACCGTGGAGGCCTCAGTGGGGGTAAAGATGCCACCGTAAATCCCTCCAATGATAATGACCGGCATTAGTAGAGCGAGAAAGGCACTGCGAAATGCGGGCCAAATCGGCGAGCGTAAATCACCATCCTGGGTGCCATAGCCTTTTAAGCGGCACCAAATAACGACCATTACAATCAAGGCTAGCCCGATCATTAGACCGGGGCCAAAGCCAGCGAGAAATAGTTGTGTAATGGACGTTTCTGTGCTGACACCGTAGAGAATCAATGGCACTGACGGGGGGATAATAATGCCCAGTTCCGCAGAAGAGGCCTGAATAGAGGCGGCCATCGGCGCCGGGTAGCCACGGGCTACCATGGCAGGAATCAAAATGGCGCCAATGGCAAAGGTAGTTGCCACACTGGAGCCCGAGATGGCGGCAAACATCATGCAGGTAACCACGCAGGTGCAGGCCAGGCCGCCCTGAATGCCGCCTACCAGTGAGCGGGCAAACTCGACCATGCGGGTGGCAATGCCCCCGCTGCTCATTATATGGCCGGCTAGAATAAAGAACGGCACTGCCATGAGAGGAAAGCTATCCAACCCCACGAACATGCGCTGTGGGACGACCATAAGTGGAACGCTGCTGAAGAAATAAAGACCAATCACCGCGGTTAAGGCGATAGCAACCGCAATCGGTATCGACAAGGCAAACAGCGCGATCAACGCTGAGCTGATTGCCAGGTTCATAGTGTTTCTCCTACATCAGTGCGGAGAGGACTCGTCTTGTGCTGCCCGTGATGATGCTGATATTCGGCACAGAGCTGGCGCGCAACCACTGCGACAATGGCGACGGCACAGCCAGTGGGTATAGCGGCATAAAACCAGGACATAGGGATTTCGAGCATGGCGATTTGCTGTCCAGATACGCGCAAGGTGATCAGGTACCCTTGCCAGACAAGAATTGTGAGTAGTGTTAATACGGCGGCGCATACCAAACGCTGACCATAAATGCGCAAACGCGGCGGCAAGCGATCAAGGAAAAGGTCAATGGAAATCATGGCCCCGTACCAGAAAGCCGCAGCACTGACTAAAAACACGCTCCAGACAATTAATCCTCGCGCCAGGATTTCTGACCAGGCAGCGGGGTCGCCGAGAATAAAACGGGTGAAGACTTGGAAGGAGACTAAAACCACCGCAATGGCGAGGAGTATTGCAGCGAGATTATGGCTGAGCTTGATGAGCCCCTGGGCCAAGCTATTCAGTAGCGACAACATAAGCGTAAACCTCATCGTCGGGGGGGGGGGATGCCTCCCGTAAGGGAGGCGTGCAGCTGAGGATGGCTCACTCGGTTGCGCGGATACGCTCTAGTAGTTCACTGCCATACTGGTCGGCGTAGCGTTCGTAGGCAGGTTCGGCGGCGGCACGGAACTGCTCGTAGTCGATCTCAGTCACCACTTCCATGCCGTTACTGCGCAGCAGATCAACGCCTTCCTCTTCGATACGCTGGACGGCATCACGTGAGGTTTGAGCGGCTACCTGGGCGGCCTCTCGGAACCAGCCCTGCTGCTCTTCACTCAGGTCATCCCAGTAGATCTTGGACATCACTAGGGCAGTGGGGGAGTAAACGTGCCCAGTCAGTGTCAGGTAATCCTGGATCTCCCACATATTATTCACGGTCAAAATGGGTATCGGGTTTTCTTGGCCGTCGATGGTGCCTTGCTGAAGGGCCGTAATGACTTCTGTCCAAGAAATGGGCGTTGGTGCGGCGCCCAAGGCTTTGAAGGTTTCCAGATGCACCTGGTTCTCCATGGTGCGAATCTTCATGCCTTCCATATCTTCGGGCGTTTTGACCGGGCGCACACTATTGGTGAGGTGCCGAAAACCGTTTTCCGCCCAGGCTAAACCAATTAAGCCTTCGTCTTCGAATTCCTCCAGTAACGATTGGCCAATCTCGCCATCCAGTACTTTATGGGCGTGATCGTAGTCGCGGAACAAGAACGGGAAATCGAGGGCGTAAACTGAGGGTACGAAATTACCAATAGGGCCGGTGGAGGTTAGTGTCAGCTCTACTGAACCGATCTGAAGACCTTCAAGCACGTCGCGTTCGCCGCCTAATGCACTGGCAGGGCGCAGATTGATTTTAAATTCACCGTCGCTAAGCCGATCAATCTCTTCGGCAAACGCTTGGCCTGCCTCACCATAGTGGGAGTTGAGCGGCGGTGTGAAAGCTAGATTCATCTCTTGAACGGCAAACGCTGAGGTGCTGGCGGTTAGTGCAAGAGCTGAGGCGAGGGTAGCCGCAATGCTGACTGAGATTTTGTTGAGCTTGTAAGAGGTCATGTTCTACTCCAGTTTGTTGTAATTAGCGTTAGAGCTGAGGTTTTTATGGCACCTTCGTCTTAGGTAATACGCCGAATGCTTTCGGCAATTTCCTCTGGCTCAAATACGCGTTTCCAGTCATCGCGCATCAACTGGGGTTTGCCATTCTCAATCGCTTTATTGCAGGCATCGGAGAATACGCCGGGGTGCTCATCAAAAATGACCGCCGCCAGAATATTCAAATGGCCGAGCAAAAAGTCGCGCGCGCACTCTTGATCAACGCCGCGGGCGACGACTTCATCCATCGCTTCGCGCATCACCACCAGCAGCGTGGCGCACACCGTTTCAGAAAGGCCGGGCTCCAGCAGTGCCATCTGCTCAACCGACACTCGGTGCGAGCGAACCACAGGGGCATAAATGGTTTTCGCGATCGCTTCGCCTAATGCATAAAGCTCTTCAGGGCCCTGCATCAATGCATTGACGATGTGTTGCTTAGCTTTGGCGCCGCCAAAGTAGTCACGCTTGGCATCCAGATTCGTTTCATCATTAAAGATCGGAGGGTGGCAAGGGTGCGTCACGAAGTAGACCAAGTCGTCACGGCTGGGCAGGTGGCCGGCAAAAGGGGCGGCGGCATCCAGTGTGATCACCATGGTGCCGCTGGCCATTAGTGGCGATAGCTCATCGGCAACGCGGCCCACTAGTGTGTCGGGAACCGCTAGTATCACTACATGAGCCTCGGGAACCGCCTGTTTGGCATCTACACAGTTGAGCCCGAGGCCTTCTGATAGGCGCTGGCGGCCTGCATCACTCAATTCAACGTGGCTGACGTTATAATCTGACTGTTGCAGGTTGCTCGACAGGCGATAACCCATTTTTCCGCCTGCGCCGATAAGGGCAATGTTTGTCATATCAGACTCCAATGAAGGGGTTGCATGGCGCTAGCCATGTGTTGGCCGAGGGGCTAAAGAGAAAGAGCTGATTGCTCGACAACTGGTATGATGACATAATATCTATATCAGTATGTCAAATGCTGCTTTGGTCGTACTTAAGTAAATTTCGCTCAATTTATAACGCTTCAAAGCTAGGCTAGACTGCTAAAGCTCATTGGATAACCAAGCCGCTGTTTGGCTTGTGAGGAGAAATCGCCGTGCAACCAGCCCCTAAAATTACTCGGCGCAAGCTTTCAGATGAGGTGTTTGATCGACTGTATAAAATGATTGAGGCGGGCCAATACAAGCCGGGTGATACGCTGCCTTCTGAGCGCGAGCTGATGGATAGCTATGGCGTGGGAAGACCGGCAATCCGTGAGGCGATGCAAACGCTTGAACGTATTGGACTTGTCGAGATAAATCATGGTCAGCGCCCTAAAGTACTGCAGCCGACGGCGGTAGGATTGATGTCGCAGATCGATTTAACCGCTCGTCATATGCTCGCTAGCTCGCCACAGTCGCTTGAACAACTTAAAGAAGCGCGCACCTTCTTTGAGCTGGGAATGGTAGAGAAGGCGACAGGTCAGGCTTCTGCGGCAGACATTGCTCACTTGAGAGAGCTGTTAGAGAAGCAGCGCGGACACTTAAATGGCGATGCCCAAGCCTTTATAGAGGTCGATATGGCCTTTCATACTGCCATTGCCGGGATAACCCGCAATCCGATTTTTATGGCAACTAGCCAAGCCATGCTGGGTTGGTTAGCGCGTTTTCACGCCAGTTTGCTGCACTGGGAAGGGAATGAAGATATTACCCTGCTGGAGCACGCCAAAATTATTGACTGCCTCGAGCAGGGAGATAAGGAGGCTGCCGTAGAGGAGATGCGCAAACATTTAGAGCGCGCACGCCTGCTTTATAGCCTGAACAATTAGGGCCTGTTGACGTTTCATCGCGGCCGCGAGTGAAACGTCAACAGGCCCTAGTCCGAATTTCTCACAGGGGATAATAGAAAGCGGCTGAAAGTGTTATTATTTCAGTATGTTACACCAGAAAACACACCAACAGCCGCTATCCAAAGTGGTACCTGAAGGCAGTTGGCGGCATTATGACCTATTTATGCAGCTCATTGAGGTGCAGTGAGAAATCCGGGCTGATATGT
>LGOV01002050.1_pt1 | contig 21876 bp, 26 predicted proteins | sample 469881 | NCBI WGS metagenome assembly LGOV01 (sample SAMN03857199, study PRJNA290197) | marine sediment metagenome | biome: marine cold seep biome; feature: cold seep; material: marine sediment; isolation source: sample #5579, elevator 3A push core 41 containing 12 cm of sediment... ...
GACTTTACGGACTTTTGACTTTATTTTCCAGTATTCTTCTTTTTTAAATTTTCTAATTTCTTCTTCCTTCTCAACAATCAGCCGGACAGCAACTGATTGGACTCTTCCGGCTGAAAGCCCGTATCTAATTTTTTTCCAAAGAAACGGCGAAAGCTCATAACCGACCAAGCGGTCCAAAACACGCCTTGCCTGCTGGGCGTCAACCAAATCCATATTAATATCGCGCGGATTTTTCAAAGCGTTTTCAATCGCTGATTTTGTTATTTCATGAAAAACAATTCTTTCAAAATTTTTGGCTTTGCCGATATTCAACGCATTAATTAAATGCCACGCAATCGCTTCTCCTTCTCTGTCCTCATCAGAAGCGAGAATAATTTCATCAACTTTTTTCGCCAATCTTTTGAGTTCATTGGCTCGTTTTTTGCTTTTGTCATTCACTTCATATTCCGGCTCAAAATCATTTTCAATATCAATTCCCATTTTACTCTTGGGTAAATCTCTTATATGACCTACTGATGCAATCACTTTATAATTCTTTCCTAAAAACTTTTCTATTGTTTTTGCTTTAGCTGGTGATTCAACTATTACAAGATTTTTTGGCATAACGACCTCCAAATTCTGAATTTTCAAATATTTTGTTAAAATTTCTAATATTAAGTATATAACAAGAAAAAAGAAAATCAAATATTTATTTAATATTATTAACTAAAATTAAAATAATCAATAATATCTTTCGCCTTAGTTACGGGAATTGCACCTAATTTAATCAAATAATTATTTCCTTCACTCATAGGGTTATTAATCGAACCCGGAATGACAAAAACCGGTTTGCCTTGATTAAGCGCATGGTTAACTGTTGTCATTGTACCACTTTTTATCTTGGATTCTACAACGAGAATTCCAAGTGATATTCCACTGATAATTCTATTTCTATATGGATAGTGGTACCCTCTCGGCTCGATATTATAATCATATTCAGAAATGATCAGATGATTTTCAAGCAATTCATTTTTTAATTCATTGTTGGATTTCGGATAATCGATATTAATTCCACAACCTATCACTGCAATTGTTTTCCCATTCGCTCTAATTGCACCTTGATGAGCTGATGTATCGATGCCGATAGCCATTCCACTTACAATTATAAAATCATCGTCAGCTAGTTTCTCAGCGAATTTTTCAGCATTGAGTCTACCTTCCCTACTTGGATATCTAGATCCAACTATACCTATAATTCTATTGCTGTACATGATTTCTTTGTTTCCATAAGCATAAAGTTTTTTAGGTGAATCGCTTATGTTTTTTAATCTGTCCGGTAAATTGTTTGGATAGATATTAGTCAAAAAAACACCCCTTATAATTATTTCATAAAGGATGATAAATTTGTATTAATAATTTAAATGTTCCACAATGAATTAATATTTATCTAATACCATGTTCACATGTTCATCAATATAGATTCCTTTGTTTTTCTTGGATTTTGATAATATATATTGAACTAATTTCTTTCTGTTCTCCATTGAATTTCTAATAAGAAAAATCTTTGATGCGTTTCCTATGGCGATATGTTTTTTGTATTTTCTACTGATAGTAATAAATTCAATTTCGTCATATGCCATAAAAATTTCTTTTTTACCTTTAATCTCATAAAAACCTTTTTCATCGGTTTTGATATGATAGTTTCTATTGACTATTTGATCTTTAACAAGAAGAATAAGCAAAAAAAGCACAATGCCTCTAAACAACCAATATGTTGGGAACAATGTAAAAGCCAACATAAAAGTTATTCCTAAGTTTTCTATCATAAGAGCAGATTTTTTCTTTCTATATTCCAATATTTTCACCAGCCTTTAATATTTTTTAAAAATGTTTTACGATGAATTGGAGTAATTCCAAAATTGTTAATAGCTTCATAATGAACTTTTGTACCATATCCTTTATGCTTTTCAAACCCGTATTCAGGATATATAATACTCATTTCTTGCATGATTCTATCTCTTGTGACTTTAGCAATTATTGAAGCCGCAGCAATCGAATTGCTTTTTTGATCTCCTTTGATCAAATTTACCTGCCTTACAGGAAAATCTAATTTAACTGCGTCTATAAGCAATACATCTGGTTTGCAGTTTGTTTTATCAACAGCAATTATCATTGCTTCTTTGGCAGCATTAAGAATATTTATTTCATCGATTTTATTTTGATCAACAATACCCACACCAATAGCTATAGCCTTATCGGAGATAATTTGAAATAATTCATTTCTCTTTTTTTCTGATAATTTTTTAGAGTCGTCCAACCCTAAAATCATTTCGTTCTCAGGCAAAATCACTGCAGCAGCTACAACGGGACCAGCTAAAGGTCCTCTTCCAGCTTCATCTATGCCTACTATAACAGAATGTCCATTATCTCTCTCGATTTCTTCATAATTATTCATTTTAATATATTTATCAATCAAATTATTTTTTTGTTCAATTTTTTTTCTTAATTGATTTGCCAATTTTATTACAGATTTCCTATGATCGCTTTCCAATAACAAAATCATATCTTCAACTTCATCTGTTTCATCGATTAATTTTTTAATATCATTTAAAGATAAATCAGCTAAATTATTCAACATCCGGCCACTCCAAAGATATCTTTCCAATTTTCCCGTTACGATATTCATCAAGTAATATATTACTTATTTTGTTATAATCTATTTCATTGCCTTTTGTTAAACAACCTCTTCTTATGGCTATATCATTCAGTACTTCAAGCGGTTCTTTATCACCCATGTCAACATCATAACGCTGCGTTAATAGATTAGGATAATTCTTCATTACAAAGCCTACAAAAGATAACGCAATTTCTTCAATATCTAATATTTCATCCTTGATTGAACCTACGTATGCTAAATTCTTACCTACTTCTGCACTTTCAATCCTCGGCCATAGGATTCCAGGCGTATCAAATAATTCCAAACCTTTTCTTATTCTAATCCACTGTTTACCTCTTGTAACTCCAGGCTTGTTCCCTATTTTGGCTGTTTTTTTACCAGCTAACTTGTTAATCAATGAGGACTTCCCTACATTAGGTATTCCAACTATCATCACTCTAATAGCTCTTTCTTTCATTCCTTTGGCTTTCAGCTTCTCTAAAATCGGATTAGCCGTAACCTTGATTTCATGGATAAGTCGGTTCACACCTTCTCCAGTAATACAATTTATTGGAATTGATTTGATTCCTTTGCTCTTATAATACTTAATCCAACTATCCAAATTTTCAGGATCCGCCAAATCGAATTTATTAAAAACGACAATTTTCAATTTCCCTTTCAACAATTCATCGATTTGAGGATTTTTGCTGCTTACAGGGATTCTAGCATCAAGTAGTTCTACTACAACATCTATCAATTTTAAATTCTCTTGAATAAGTTCTTTAGTTTTTTTCATGTGACCAGGATACCAATTTATAGTCATCATATCACCGCCTATCTACAATTCTATTATAACTTAAAACAAAAAGTAAACAAACTGGCAATTTGCCAGTTTGCATTATCTACGTTCTTTAACTTTTGCTGATTTACCAACTCTGTCTCTAATGTAATATAATTTTGAGCGTCTTACTTTACCTTTTCTAACAACTTCAACCTTCTCAATTTTCGGAGAATGAACTGGCATAGTTTTTTCTGCACCAACTCCTGAAGAAATTTTTCTTACAGTAAAGTTTTCAGCAACACCACCATTTTGTCTCTTAATAACTAGTCCTTCGAAAATTTGAACTCTTTCTCTTTTTCCTTCGACTATCTTCAAGTAAACTTTAACAGTATCACCAACGTTAAATTCAGATACATTTGGATTTAATTGTTCTTTCTCAATTTCCTTGATTATGTTCATATTCATATGCTTTGCCTCCCTTCTTCATAGCCGTTCTTAAACATTTAATGCCAGCGGAACGTCCGTATTACACGCTGATAATTATATCACAGCACAATGCTTATAACAAGTTCTTTTTTACCTGTTTTATAAGTTTAATTATCCTATCACTGAAGTATTTGTTTTCAATCCCTTCAGCAATTAAATCTTTTCTTCTGGAAAGAGTTAATTTAATTGATTCGGTTATCCTATATAGTTCTATGTTTTTATGATTTCCAGATAAAAGCACGTCAGGAACTGCATGGCCTTCAAATTCTCTCGGTCTTGTGTATTGAGGGTATTCTAGAAGATAATTGGAAAAACTCTCTTCCGCTAAAGAATCTTCTGCTAAAGTCCCAGGGATCAATCTAGTTATAGCATCGATCATCACGAGTGCCCCTAGTTCGCCTCCACTTAATACATAATCTCCTATAGACACTTCTAAATCTACATAATGGTCTATAACCCTTTGATCAAGACCCTCGTAGTGACCACACAACAATATCAAATCAGGTTCTTTTGATAGACTTGATGCCAAGTCTTGATTTAACGTCTTGCCTTTCGGTGTCAGGTATATGACTTTTTTATTTTTATAATCCAGATTTTCAAGAGCACTAACTACAGGCTGTGGCGTCAACACCATCCCAGCTCCACCACCGAATGGCGTGTCATCAACAGAGTGATGTTTATTGTCGGCATAGTCTCGAAAATTAATCGATTCGATACTTACAATATTTTTCTCTCTCGCTCTTTTAATAATACTGGTATTTACATAACTATCTATTACCTCTGGAAACAATGTCAACACTTGTATGTTCATCATAATCCCTCAATCAATTCGATTGTTATACGACGCTCTTCAATATTTATCTCTTTAATGAATTCATCTACAGCTGGAACAAGAATTTCTCTATCATTTGTTTTAACGACGTAAATATCTTGTGCTGTGTGAGTCAATATATCTTTTAGAACACCGATTTTCTCTCCATTGGAATATACATCCAATCCAATTAAATCTATAATCAAATGTTCATCTTCAGCCAAATCCTTGATATTCACACGGTCGATATATACATATTCATTACGTAGTTTCATCACATCATCAACGCTATTGATTCCTTCAAGAAGCAAAATAGGCATTTTTTTGTTGTATGAAACTTTTAAAATATCATATTTTTTATTTTTTATGTAAACATAGGCTATTTCTTCAAATCTCTCAGGATAATCTGTATGCGGATAAATTTTCATTTCTCCCTTAAGTCCCTTGACATTGACTACTTGCCCAATCATTATTTTCTCCATAATTAACACTCCATAAAAAGCAAACCCAATATATATTGGGTCTACTGAATAATTTCTACAACAACTCTTTTATTTTCTTTTGTAGCTGCGGCTTTGACAACAGTTCTTATCGCCTTGGCAATACGACCTTGTTTGCCAATAACTTTGCCCATATCATCTGGTGCAACTCTCAATTCAATAATTACCGACTGATTTCCTTCCACTTCGTTAACTTCAACAAGTTCAGGGAAATCAACTAGTGATTTTGCAATGAATTTAACAAGTTCTCCCATTTGTACACCTCCAGAGTGCTATATGTTACTTAGACTCTTCTAATTTTTCAAAAACACCGTTTTTCTTGAATAAATCTCTAACAGTATCAGTTGGTTGTGCACCATTTTTTAACCATTTTATGGCACTTTCTTCGTTAATTTTAAGCTCGATTGGTTCTGAAACTGGATTATAATATCCGATTTCCTCAATAAATCTACCATCTCTAGGAGATCTTGAATCAGCAACAACTAATCTATAGAAAGGTTTTTTCTTTGCACCCATTCTTTTTAATCTGATTTTTACAGCCATGTTTTTCACCTCCTTAAATATTTTGTATTTATATCATCACATAAAGTGTGATTGACTTACATAAACGGCATTTTAAGTTTGCCACCCTTTGACATTTGACTCATCTGTTTCATCATTTTTTTTGTCTGTTCAAATTGCTTAACTAATCTGTTGACATCTGGAACAGTAGTACCACTGCCTGAAGCAACTCTCTTTTTTCTAGACCCATTAAGAATGCCAGGATTTTTTCTTTCTTTTTTTGTCATGGATTGAATAATCGCCTCAACCTTAATCAAATCTTTATCATCAAGATTTACATTTTTAAGTGCTTTGTTATTCATTCCAGGTATCATACCCATCAAATCGCTAATAGGTCCCATGTTTTTCATCTGTTGCATTTGCTCTAAGAAATCATCTAAATCCAATTCCTGATTTTTTATTTTCTTCTGAAGTTTTTTAGCTTTTTCTTCATCAAAATTCTCTTGAGCTTTCTCTATCAAAGTAAGAACATCACCCATTCCGAGAATTCTAGAAGCCATTCTATCAGGATAAAATTCCTCAAAATCATTCAATTTTTCTCCGACACCAATGAATTTAATAGGTTTTCCTGTAACAGCTCTAACAGATAAAGCCGCTCCACCCCTGGTATCTCCATCGAGTTTTGTTAAAATCACACCAGTCAATCCTAATTGCTGGTTAAAGCTTTCTGCCACATTCACAGCATCTTGACCAGTCATGGCATCTACAACCAATAAAATTTCATCTGGTACAATCGCTTTTTTAATCTGTACCAATTCATCCATTAAATTTTCATCGATATGCAATCTACCTGCAGTATCGATAATAACTAAATCATTACTACTTTTATTTGCCTGGTTGATGCTAGCTTTAGCAATATCTACTGGATTAATTTGATCTCCCATTGTAAAAACAGGAATATCCAAAGATTCACCTACTACTTGAAGCTGTTTGATTGCAGCTGGTCTATAAATATCACCTGCAACTAAAAGTGGACTTTTCCCCTGCTTCTTCAGCAAGTTTCCAAGTTTACCGCCTGTTGTAGTTTTCCCAGCCCCTTGCAGTCCAACCAACATAATTACAGTCGGCGGCTTTGAAGAAATATTTATTTTACTATTTGTTTCACCCATCAATTTTGTCAATTCTTCATTGACGATTTTAATAACTTGTTGCCCAGGTGTCAAACTTTCCATTACCTCGCTGCCATTTGCTCTTTCGCTGACATCTTTAATAAATTGTTTAACTATTTTAAAGTTGACATCGGCTTCAAGTAACGCCAATTTAACTTCTCTCATTGCTTCTTTAATATCTTTTTCACTCAATTTCCCGCGACCCGTCAATTGTTTAAAGGTGCTTTGGAGTTTGTCTGATAAACTTTCAAATACTGCCATTATCTTACCTCCATCTAATCCATCAATCTATTCATTCTATTGATTATATCAACAAATATTCCATTCAGTTTTTTGTCATCCATACTATTCTGAATCTCTTTGATATCATTACCGATTTCTTTCAACTCTTTTTTATGTATTTCAAATTTATATATCAACTTTAATTTTTCTTCATAATTTTGCAAAGTTTTTTGACTTCTTTTAATTGAATCATATATCGCTTGTCTGCTGACATTCAAATTTTCGCCGATTTCACCCAACGATAAATCTTCATAAATATAAAGCTCGATCATTTGTTTTTGGTTATCAGTCAACAATTGTCCGTAAAAGTCATATAAGTTGCCTATTTCCATTTTCTTTTCAATCATTCCATCACCCTGTAAAGGAAATTTACTTTACAGACATATAATAAAGGTTAATCCGACAAATGTCAACAAAAAAATGAAAAGCTTTAATAAATATGATTCGTTTATGATAATTTCCTACTATACCAAAAAGGAAATGTGAAATCTCAAAATGTATAAATTCGTACATCGAGCTTCTTTCAGATTCCCAGTCGTCACAGGGCACACCATATAAAAAGTCATCAATCATTGAGATTGATGACTACTTCACTTTGCTATGCTACTTTCTTTAATTTTTCACTGCCGATCTCAAATGGTCCAGGCAATGGATATACCACTTTACCATAAGCTGTGTTTACTACTATCGCAGAAGATAAATATATCGCAATCGCTCCAGCTGTTAAAAGCCCCCAAGCTGGAATTACAGCAAAAGATTTTGGTATTAACCCTAAATCCATTAAAGTTATAAACGGAAGCGAAACATCAAGAGCCAAAACTATCAAAGTAAGCAGACGTGTGCTTTTAAAGAAAGCAGGAGTCCATAATATTATGGCGATTGTAAGTACCAACCATGCCCAGCCGTCAATATGTGCATCAAAAACTATACCTTTATTGATCAAGTCGAATTTCATAATCATTTCCATTCCACCAACTAACATAAAAAATGAGCTGAAAAATAAAAATGTATTTCCACCAGTATGATTTCCACCTTTTAAATCTAGCAGTGCAACAACAAATTGTACTACAAACCCGCCAAGTAGCCAGCACCCTAGTAAAGGCATCGCCTCATGTGTTACCTTACCAGTTAAAATAGCAAAGAAACAAAAGCAAGCGATTGCTAGAGCTACTAAACCTGCCGGTGTTGGATTTGACCATTCTTTAATCTCGTTTTTTTGATTCAAATCAATTTCCTCTCCTTCAATAATTGAAAAATATTTCTACTCGTATTCAATTTATACCTACTATGATTATAAACGTTTTTTAATATTTTTACAACTATTTTTGAAGTGTTCAACATAATTTGTAAATTGCGTACTTAAACAACATCTCACGCACAAGTTGATTCGAAGTATCAAACTGATGCCTATCTTTTGAATTTTTCATGACATTTTCTCAAATGCTTGACACAAAAAAATGAAAACGCTCTAACTTAATAGAGCATTTACAAACGTTTCACCGTCAAAATCTTCTAAATCTTCTACAGATTCGCCTAAACCCACTAATTTAACAGGGATATCAACTTCATCCTTGATTGCCAGAATCGCTCCACCCTTAGCGGTTCCATCTAGCTTAGTCAACACAATTCCAGTAATATCTGCAACTTCTTTGAAATTCTTTGCCTGATTAATTGCATTTTGCCCGGTTGTAGCATCCAAAACCAACAATACTTCTCTTTTAGCCTCAGGATACTCTCTTTCAACTATTTTAAAAACTTTATGAAGCTCCATTATTAAATTCTTTTTATTATGAAGTCTTCCAGCTGTATCACAAATCAAGACATCTGTTTTTCTTGATTTCGCCGCTTGTATTCCATCATATATAACAGATGCGGGATCAGAACCTTCCTGTTGTGCAATGACGTCGATTTCAACACGGTTACCCCATACCTTCAATTGATCAATGGCGGCCGCTCTAAACGTGTCTCCTGCAGCCAGCAACACAGATTTTCCATTCTTCTTGAACTTGTTTGCAATTTTACCGATGCTTGTTGTTTTTCCAACACCATTGACTCCTATGACTAAAATGATTTGAGGAGTGGTTTCATAATCAACCATGCTTTCTTCTTCCAATGCAATATGATTGATAAGCACATCTTTTAAAACTTCTTTTATTTCTATGCTTTCTATAACTTTTCTTTCTTTAAGCTCTTCTCTTAATTCTTCAATAACTTTCATGGTAGTATTCATTCCAACATCTGCAGTAATAAGTACTTCCTCGATTTCTTCCAATAATTCTTCATCTATAGTTCCGTAATTATTGATTAATTGATCGATACGCTCAGTAAAACCATGTTTGGTTTTATTCAACCCATCAGTCAATTTAGCAAATAAACTTTTAATCATCTAATTCCTCCTGAAATTCATAATCTGATAATTTTAGTGATATTACATTCGATATACCGTATTCCTGCATTGAAACGCCATATAAGGCATCGGCATATTCCATAGTTCCTTTTCTATGCGTAATTAAAATAAATTGACTTTCTGTTGAAAATTCTCTAAGAAAGTGACCAAATTTATATACATTTGAATCATCTAAGGCAGCTTCTATTTCATCTAATATACAAAACGGTGTAGGTTTCGCCTTTAACACGGAAAACAATAGAGCTATTGCAGTCAATGCTTTTTCTCCCCCGGAAAGCAGATTTATATTTTGCATTTTTTTTCCTGGTGGAGACGCCATGATATTAATATCGGTTCCTAAAACATCATCTGGGTTTGTCATAACAATTTCACCATGACCGCCACCGAACAATTTCGAAAACACTATTTTAAAAGATTCGTTTATTTCATTGAAAGTATCTCTAAAACTTTTGACAATTTTTCTCTCCATTTGTTTAATGAATTTTACAAGTTCAGATTTGGATACTGTCAAATCTTCAAGTTGCGTAGAAAGAAACTCATATCTTTCTTTAACCGCATCATATTCTTGAATAGAATCCAAATTCACATGTTCAATTTCTTTCATTCTTTTTCTTAATCTTTTTAGTTCGCTTTTTGAAATGAATTCATCGACATTTTCAATAATCATCTTTGCTTCTACAATAGAAAGTTCTTTGTTTTCCCACAAATTATTTGAAATGCCGCTGATTTTCACTTCTAATTTAGCCATCACAACTTCAATTTCATGAATAAACTCTCTAGTTTCATTAGTTGAATTTTCAACTTCATTAAGTTTTTCACTTAGTTTATTAATATTATCTTCTATTTCATTTATATTAGCCTTTATATCATTTCTCTTAGAATCTAAATAATTTATGGTCTCTTGTAAATCACTCAATTGATTTCTCTTATAATCGAGCAATTCTATATCATCAATCAATTGATCTTTTTCACTATCAAGTAGATTTTTCAATCGCTCTAAATTTGCAGTAATCTGATGAACTTTTTTATGTTCCTGATTAATGATAAAAGAAATATTTTTAATGTTTTCATTAATTTTTGCATAGTTGATTTTAAGTTGAGTGTTGCTTTCTTCCATCTGTTTCAATTGAGATTCATCAACGCCTGAAAGTGTTGCATCGTTGATGATTCCTTCAATTTTATCGATATCGACAATTAGTAATTCAATAGCATCATGCAAATATGCTCTATCGTTTTCTTCAGTTTCAATTTCTTCCTCATCATTTTTGATTTCTTTCAAGTGCCGTTCGAAGTCTTTATTGTCATTTTCCAATTTATTGATCAAAACCTGATTATCAGTTTTAATAATTGTTTTCTTAGAACGGTTACTAATCAATCCTTCTTTTAGTTGATTGATTTCAGAATCAATTGATATAATCTTTTTCTCTTTCGCCGCAATCTTTTCTCGAATCTCAATCAATTGATCATTATATTCTTTTATTCTTTTTTTAAGAGATTCAAGTTGTTGTTTTCTCTTGAATATATTGTCCTTTTGATTACCTTTACTCCCGCCGGTTATTGGACCGTTTGTAATAATCACATCACCATCTAAAGTGACAATCTTGTAACGGCCGGTTAATTTTTTTGATAATTTTATTCCATTATCGATGTTATCTACTATCAATGTCTTGCCAAGTAGATAATCAATCAAAGAATCATATTTATTGTCAAAGCTTATAATTTCTTTAGCAAAACCTAAAAAACCATCTCCAGATAATTTTACATTGTTTTTATAAGACTTCATAAAACTAAGCGGTAAAAAAGTCGCCCTTCCCACTTTATCTTTTTTTAATAAATTTATTAGTTCTTTCGTTTGATTTTCAGTCTCTGTTACTATTTGTGTGGCACTTCTACCTAACGCCACAGCTAAAGCTTCTTCATAACCTTCAGGAATTTTAATAAGATCAGCTACAATTCCAATTATTTTATTATTGAGATTTTGTCTTTCAATATATTGAAGTATTCTCCTAACGTTTGAATTGATACCTTCGTAATTTTTCTCCATATTCTCATATAACTCAATCTCTGATTCAGCTCTATATCTTAATCTTTTGATTTCTTCCATTTTTGTTTTGTATTCATAAATTTCATCATCAAGTCTATCTTTTTCAATCTCTTTGATTTTTAATATAGTTTCATTCTGCTCGATTTCATTATCGATCTCATTGATTTTAGAATTGTTTTCTTTAAGAAGATTTGTGCCATTCTCGATTTTCTCTTGTGATTCATTTTTATTTGTTATCGCTTCTTCATTCCTAATTTTCAACTTATCAATATATTCTAAACTAGTATTTTTTTCAGCTTTTAATATTTCAAGCTTCGAACGTTTATTTATAAGTTGATTGAATAATTCATCTTTATCAGAATTTATCAATTTATACTCTTCAACTTTTTTCTCATAACTATCTTCTAATTCAATAATGCTTGTTTCAGTTTTTTCTCTTTCACTCTCAAGAACTGATTTTTCGTTTTCTTTAACTGAATTTCCCTCTTTAATCATATTGAGATTATCAGTTTCATTTTTTATATTTTCTTCTATTTTATTGATTTCATTTTTTTTATTTGATGTTTTCTCTTCCCTTACTTTAACATCTATTAATAACTCATCTTTATCTTTTGCTAGTATTTGATATTGCTGGTTGACCTTCTCAACATCATTTTTTTTAGTTTTTAACAACTCTTGAGAATCTTGTTGTTTATCAATATGAATTCTTTTTTCTTCAATCAGTTTATTTAGAAGTTGTTCTTTCTCTATTTTTTCATGATTGCTTTCATCAATTTTATTTTTGTAACTATCATACTCATCTAACAGATATTTTATTTCGCTTTCTTTTACCTTTTTTTCAATATCCAAAAACTCTCTTGCTTTTTCACTCTCTTCTTTAAGTGGTTCGATTCTAGAACCGACCTCATTAATAATATCGTTTATTCTATTGATATTATCATCGACTTTTACAAGTCTTTTTTCAGATTCGTTTTTTTTAGTATTAAATTTAACAATTCCTGCTGCTTCTTCGAAAATAAGTCTTCTGTCAAATTTATTATCACTTAAAATATTATCAATATTTCCCTGTCCAATAATCGAATATCCGTCAGTACCAATTCCTGTATCCATAATCAATTCTTTTACGTCTTTTAATCGACAAGGAGCTTCGTTGATGAAATATTCACTCTCACCAGATCGATGAAGTCTTCTTCTTACACTGATCTGCAAAAACTCAGAATCAAAAAAACCTGTACTATTATCAAAATATAAAGCTACCTCTGCAAAATTCAATGCTTTTCTATGACTTGTACCATTAAAAATTATATCTTGCATATGAGAGCCTCTGAGTACTCTCGCTTTTTGTTCGCCTAAAACCCATCTTATAGCATCAGTAATATTGCTTTTACCAGAACCATTCGGTCCTACAATGCATGTAATACCAGTAATAAAATCAATTTCTATCCGATCGGCAAAGGATTTAAAACCTTTTAATTCAATCTTAGTTAAAAACAATATTTCACCTCATATCAAAAATTGTGTAGCTGTTTTTTTCATTATCAATTATCAAGTTGAATTTATATCTTTCCACTTCATCGCTCTCAATAATTGTAAATTCAGTCGATGGAAAAACCTTAGTAAAATATCTTATGTTTTCTTTGAGATGTCCCACTAAATTCGCCCTATCTCTTCTATTTACAATCACAGTAACTTCATTGCTAACGCTATTTATTTTTTCCTCAAGGGCATTTCTAAACATTCTTGCTTCCACTAAATATTTAAACGCAGGATGAAAAGGTCCACCCACAACATCACTACCATTCAGTAATTCATCTGTTGGCTGAATCCCTACTCTTATGACATTTATATTATGCGAATAAAACAATTGAAGCAAGTCTGATGTGTATTCAATTGCGTCGTCTAAACTCAGTGCTTTATATTCACCACTTTTATACATTTTGCAAAGTTCAGTATGTTTAAAAACCAATGTAGGATATATTCTTACACAATCAGGTTTTAACCTGACAATTGCCTGAGCTGTTTTATAAGACAAATTATAATTGTCTCCCGGCAATCCAATCATCATCTGCAAACCTAATTCAAATTCATAATATTTTATCAAATTTGAAGCGCGAATAACATCTCCTATAGTATGTCCTCTTTTAGATTTTATCAATACGTTTTTATCTAAAGATTGAACTCCCAATTCTATAGTAGTCACACCATATTTTTTTAAAAATATTAGAATTTTTTCATTAATATAATCTGGACGCGTTGATATGCGAATGCCATCGATCCTTCCGTCTTTAATATATTTATTGGCAATTTCCAAATAGTCAATTTGTTGACTTAAAGGTATTCCTGTAAAAGTTCCACCAAAAAAAGCAATTTCTATATTGGTTGTTGCACGCTCAATGCTAGCTAAATTAGTTTCAATCAATTCGGTGATTTGATTTTTATCTAATTCATCTCTTACGCCTGTTATAGTTTTTTGGTTGCAAAATACACAATCGAATGGACACCCTTTATGGGGTACAAAAATAGGTATATTTACTTTTTTCATGATGGAACACCCTTTTCTAAAGCTTCTTTAGCAGCATTTTGCTCTGCTTCTTTTTTGTTTTTTCCCTTACCTTGGCCTAAACTCAATTTGTCGGCACTTACTTCTATAGTAAAAATCTTACTATGGTCCGGACCTTCTTCTTCAATCACCTCATATAAAATTTCAACTTGACCTTTTTTTTGTAGTTTTTCTTGCAAAGACGTCTTATAGTCAAAAATAATTTTACCTGAAATCACCAAATCTATTTTTTCCTTTAACAAATCTAAAATGAATTTATTGATAACACTAACATCAGAATCAATATACACAGCACCTATAAGAGCCTCTAAGGCATCTGCTAAAATTGATATCCTTTCCTTTCCACCTGTTATAATTTCTCCTTTTCCAAACCTGATATACTCCCCCAAATTTATTTCTCTAGCAATATCAGAAAGTGTCTCTTCACAAACAATATTTGCTCTCGCTTTGGTTAAACCACCTTCAGGTTGATTGTCGAGTTTATTAAACAGATATTCAGTTATCACAAAACTAAGAATCGAGTCACCAAAAAATTCTAATCTTTCATTATCTTTACCCTTATAATTACGGTTTTCATTTTTAAATGAACTATGTGTTAAAGCTTCAGTAAGTAACTCTAAATTATTGAATTTATACTTTATTGCTTTCTCAAGTTTTTTATATTTCATATTATCCTCCTTAAAGGACTTTTTAACACCGTCAATTATTGAAAACATTAAAAAAGCCTCTATCCATATTTTATTATTTAGGAAAGCAAATTACAATAGATTGACATTAATCAAATAAAAAAAAAGCGAGAAATTCTCGCTTTATTCACACTTCTTGAATACCACTGTACCATTATGTCCACCAAACCCTAGAGAATTGGATAAACCATATTTTATATTTCTTTCTTTACCTACATTTGGTGTGTAATCAAGGTCTAATCCTTCATCTGGAGTTGAATAATTAATAGTAGGTGGAATATATCCATCCTTCAGCGCCATAATGACTGCAATCGCTTCAACACTTCCAGCAGCTCCCAACATATGGCCAGTCATCGATTTTGTACTATTGATAGAAATACTATTTGCAAACTCTCCAAATACAGATTTTATCGACATAGTTTCGTATTTATCATTAAGTGGAGTTGAAGTTCCATGAGCATTGATATGATCAATATCACTAACTGAAATACCTGCATCGTCAATGGCCATTTTCATGGCTCTAGCTGCACCTTCACCATCTGGATGAGGTGAAGTTATATGATAAGCGTCAGCTGTATAACCATAACCAACTATTTCAGCATATATTTTAGCATTTCTCTTAATAGCATGATCATAATCTTCTAAAATAAGCATTCCAGAACCTTCACTCATAACAAATCCATCTCTGTTTTTATCAAATGGTCTAGAAGCAGTCTTTGGATCGTCATTTCTTGTAGATAATGCCTTCATTGCACAAAATCCCGCAATACTCAGCTTAGTAATAGAAGCTTCAGCACCCCCAGCAAACATGATATCGGCATCACCTCTTTGAATAACTCTAAAAGCGTCTCCAATAGCATGAGTTGATGAAGCACAAGCTGTTACTACTGTAGTATTTGGTCCTTTTGCACCTGTTGCTATCGAAATCTGTCCTGCACCTATATTTGTAATCATCATAGGTATGAAAAATGGACTGACTCTACTTGGACCTTTTTCAAACATTTTTCTTGCTTCCTTTTCAAAGGTTTCAATTCCGCCTACTCCAGAACCAAGAATAACTCCAAAGCGATTCATATCGACTTCTTCTACATTGATGTTTGAATCCTCTAGTGCCATTTTTGCACTTCCAACAGCAAAATGTGTAAATTTATCCATTCTTTTTAATTCTTTTTTACCCAAATACTTCAATGGGTCAAAATCTTTAACCTCACCGGCTATTTGCGCATCTAATTCCGAAGAATCGAATAAAGTAATTTTTCCGATTCCATTTTTACCATTTTTTAAACTATCCCAAAATTTTTCCAGCCCTGTTCCAACAGGAGAGATTACACCTATTCCTGTGACAACTACTCGCTTTGCCATAAATTAATCCTCCATTTTATAATTTTGATTCAACGTATTTTGCAATATCTCCGATATTAGCAAATTTTTCTGCATCTTCGTCTGGAATTTCAATATCAAATTCATCTTCTAAAGCCATGATTATTTCAACAGCATCTAGTGAATCCGCTTCCAAATCATTTACTAGTGAAGTAGTTTCTATAATTTCTACATCCTCTTCCAATCCTAATTGATCAATAATGATCTCCTTTGTTTTGTCAAATACTTTTGCCATATTTATCACCTTTCCTTTTCTTATTTTTTAATTAATTTATTTACATAACCATACCACCGTCAACATGAATCACTTGTCCGGTAATATAATTTGATAAACTACTTGATAAGAATACTACTAAATTTGCAACATCTTCTGGTTGTCCATAGCAACCAAGAGGTATTGCCTTAGAGTAATTCTCTTTCACTTCTTCACCGAGTTTTTTCGTCATTTCAGTTTCGATGAAACCTGGTGCAATTGCGTTGATGTTTATTTTTCTTGAAGCAAATTCTTTTGCCAAAGATTTTGTAAGTCCGATGATTCCCGCTTTTGAAGCAGCATAATTGGCTTGTCCGGCATTACCCATCACACCTACAACTGATGAAATATTGACAATCTTGCCTTTTCTCTCTTTCATCATAAGTTTTCCAAAATATTTACTGCATAAAAACGTGCCTTTCAAATTGATTTCAATTACACTCATGAAATCTTCTTCTTTCATTCTCAGTACCAATCCATCTCTAGTAATGCCGGCGTTATTGACTAAAATATCTATCTTGCCGAATTCTTTTTTCACAGCTTTTGAAAATTCTTCTACACTTTTTTCATTAGATACATCCGCCTTATAAATCATTGCTCTAGACCCTAAAGCTTCAATCTCATTTTGCACTTCCTTAGCTTTATCATCACTACTTGTATAATTAATACACACAGAAGCACCTTCTTTTGCCAGCATCAGCGCAATCGCCCTTCCAATGCCTCTAGAACCACCTGTTACTACAGCTACTTGATCTTGAAGTATCATTTTTACCTCCCAAGTTTCCCTAAAGTTTTTTCTAAAGACTCTATATTTTCGACATTTAATATTAAAACTTCTTTAGAAATCTTTTTAATGAACTTACCTAACGATTTACCAGGTCCGACCTCTATGAAAGTATCAAAACCATCATCGATAAGTCTTCTAATTGATTCATCCCATCTTACCGGATTAAAAACTTGCTTTACCAACACATCAAAGGTTTCTTGCGAATTTTTACTATAATCAGCAAATACATTATTTACTAATGGAATGCTTAATTCGTTTATTTGAATTTTTTCAAGTTCCAACTTCAATTTCTCTCCTGCGCCAGTCAACATCGAAGTGTGAAAAGGAGCAGATACAGAAAGCATTACAGCTTTTTTAGCGCCTAATTCCTTAGCGAATTCCACTGCGCTTTCTACAGCTTCAACTTCACCGGCAATTACCAATTGACCAGGACAGTTGTAATTTACAGCTTGCACAATCCCTTTTGAAGAAGCTTTTTCACAAGCCAACTCAACTTTGCTGTTTTCAAGTCCAAGAATCGCCGCCATAGTTCCCTTTCCATCAGGCACAGCTTCTTGCATGAATTTTCCTCTTTTAGTTACAATTTTAAGTGCATCATCAAAATTAATCCCACCTGCAATTGTCAATGCTGAGTATTCTCCTAAACTCAGCCCGGCAACAGCTTCAGGAACAATTCCTTTTTGTTCTAAGACTTTTGCCACCGCATAGCTGACAGCCAATATCGAAGGCTGAGTGTATTCAGTCATTCTAAGTTTCTCATCACTTGAATCAAAACAAAGATCCGCCATAGAATAACCCAGTGCATTACCAGCATCATCAAATGCTTTCTTTGCTACTTCAAAATTATCATACAATTCTTTTCCCATACCAAGATACTGAGCACCTTGGCCTGGAAATACAAATGCTATTTTACTCATTGTTACCTCCATTACCATTTAATAAGTGTAGCGCCCCATGTTAAGCCACCACCAAAACCGACTAATATAATATTGTCGCCTTCTTTGACATTTCCCTCTCTTATAGCTTCGTCCAATGCAATCGGAACAGAAGCCGCAGACATATTTCCTAATTTATCTAAATTTACTTTTACATTTTCCATAGGAAGTTTAATTCTTTTTGCAGCAGCTTCGATTATTCTAATATTTGCTTGATGAGGAACTAAATAATCGATATCCTCTAATTTCAGACCAGCTCTTTCAATAACTGTTGCGGCTGCTTGCCCCATTATTCTAACTGCAAATTTAAATACTTCGCCACCACCCATATAAATAAAATGTTCTCTATTTTGAACGGTTTCTATAGTTGTCGGCTTTCTTGATCCTCCAGCTGGTACAGTTAAATACTTTCCACCTGATCCCTGCGCACCTAAATCAATGCTTAAAATTCCTTTTCCTTCTTCTACTTCTCCAAGAACAACTGCTCCAGCACCGTCGCCGAACAATACACAAGTTGTCCTATCTTCAAAATCTATTATTTTGCTCAGTGTTTCAGCTCCAATAACCAAAACCTTATTATATACTCCAGTTGTTATAAATTGTTGTCCTACAGCAACTCCATATAAAAATCCTGAGCAAGCTGCTTCTAAATCAAACGCCGCAGCATTTTTAGCATCCAGTCTATCCTGCAGTATACAAGCTGTAGCAGGAAATGCCATATCTGGTGTTACAGTTGCAACAATAATCAAATCGATATCTTCAGCCACAACATTAGCGGCTTCCATAGCTTTTAACGCAGCCTCATAAGCTAAATCAGATGTCGCTGTATTTTCATCAGCAAATCTTCTTTCTTTAATACCCGTTCTACTTACTATCCATTCATCTGTAGTATCTACTATTTTTTCTAAATCTGCATTAGTCACTATTTTTTCCGGCAACGCACTACCAGTACCTATAATTCCAACACTTCTCAATTTATTCAATTTCTTCACTCCTGTTTTCTACATAATTTTGTATTTTCTCGATTACGCCTGAATTTATATATTTTTCAGTATATAAAATAGCATTCATTGTCGCTTTTGCATTAGAGCTGCCATGCGCTTTAACTACAGCACCATTGACACCCAAAAGTGGAGCTCCACCGTATTCGGTGTAATCCATTTTCTTCTTGAAATCATCGAACCCTTTTTTCACCATCAAACCAGCCATCATCGACAGAATATTCTTTTTGAATACTGCTTTTAAATTATTTGAAAAAGATTTAGCGACTCCCTCAGTTAATTTAAGAATGATGTTCCCTGTAAAACCGTCTGTAACAACAATATCGGCTGTACCAAACGGTATATCCCTGCCTTCGATATTTCCAATGAAATTCAAATTTGATTGTTCAAGTAAATCATATGTTTCTTGCACTAAAGTAGTACCTTTTCCTTTTTCCGATCCAACATTGACTAGTCCAACCTTTGGATTATCAATTCCTAGAACCAGTTCTCCGTAATAAGCACCCATAGTAGCAAATTCAACTAAATTTCTCGGTTTAACTTCAGCATTTGCTCCAGCATCAGTTAGAATTCCCATTTTATCACCCATTGGAAAAACAGATGCAATGGCCGGTCTATCTATTCCTCTGATCCGCCCTGTTCTAAGCAGCCCTCCAGCAAGCAAAGCTCCAGTATTTCCAGCAGATACAAACCCATTGATTTCTCTTTTTTTCAACAAATCCAAACCTCTTACCATAGAAGAATCTCTTTTTCTTTTTATAGCAACAACTGGCTTATCTTCGTTTTCAATAACTTCTGTGGTATGTTCGATTATTATTCGTGATAAATCAACTTTCATTGATTCTAATTCATTATTAATCTTATTTTCATCTCCAATAAGCATAATATCGGATTCTATATACTTGAGTGATTCTACTGCTCCCTTGACGATCTCCTTGGGAGCATGATCGCCACCCATTGCATCTATAGCAATTATCATAATAAACCTCCTACACAGCCTTCATAATAAACTTGCTTCTAAAAACTTGCTCATCTTGAACATTTATAAATATATGCACGTAATACTCCATTTCTTTAATTTGTTTTACCTTTGCTTTTGCAACTAATTTTTCTCCAGCTTTAACAGGTATTTTGTATTTTAAATTAGCTATTCCTGTAATTGCGACATCAGCATCTATTACAGCCAACGCTAGAGATTCAGCCATAGCAAATATGTAATGACCTTTAACGATTTGCGTCTTTTTAAAAACCATAGTATCATCAGTATCCAAAATTGAAATTGCTCTATCATTAAGCTCTAAATCAAGTAATTCACCAACTATTTCAGATTGTGATATTGTTTTTACTCGATCATAATTATTTTTTGCAACATCTTTAATTCTCTTTCTAAGCTCCGGTATACCAAGCGCCATTCTATCTAAACGTATTGTTTGAATGCTAACATTCAGTTGTTCACTAAGCGAATCATCTGTTACAAATGGATCTTTTTCAAGAATATCTATTAATTGCTCTTGTCTTAACAATTTTATTGATTTTCTCATTCCACACCTCTTTTAGCACTTTATTTTAGTACCAGCTACTAACTGAAGTATATTCCATATTATTTATAAAATCAACCCATTTTACAAAAAAATATTGAAGCTGGCTATTTAGCCCAGCTTCAATCGACATAATTCTTCATCCTCCTCCAACTGGAGGGAACAACGATACAATATCTTGGTCCTTTAGTTTATCAAGTACATCGCTGTGAATACCGTTTATCATCAGTATAGACACATCATTATGATCTATACCAACGACGTTTAATAATTCTTTGCAAATCGAACCTTCAGGAATTTCAATTTTTTTGATTTTAAACCTGTTGATTCTGAAAGTTGCGAATAACCTTACTTCAATTATCATTTAATCAATTCCCAATTCTTTCAATTTGCTTTCAGTTGGAATACCTTTTTCATCCCATCCTCTTTCAGAATAATATTCAGGTAATAAAATATCCAGTTTATTTACCATGCCCTTGGATGCACCTTCTTCTATGGCATCATTCAATAATCTAGGTGGTAAAGTATCTTCTTCAGGTTTGACACCAGCTTCCAGGTTATATAATTTTTCAAGATTGTAAATTCTCTCTCCAGCTTTCAATAAACTTGCAGCATCATGTTTTGTACCAGTTGCAGCATTCAAGAATGCAGCATAATCATCTGCACCTAATGCAAAAGAAGTAAATAGACAAAATCCCAAAGAATCTATCGCTGCAGTCAAATCTTGAAATATTTTAGTCCATGTCGCTTTACCTTCAGTAGCGAAACGATCTAATTGTTCAGGGTGAGCCAATATTTCAGGTGATATCATATATCCCCTGACATGACATCCGCCTCTATTTGATGTGGCATAGCTTAATCCTTGTCCTTGCACTCCTCTTGGGTCATATGCAGGCATTTCAAGTTTTTTGACAGTCATGGAGAGTTCACTGTGGCCATAACTCTCAGCAAGCCTATATGATCCCATTGCCAGCTTAGCTCCAAATCCTTCTTTTAAACCAATTCTTTTCATCCACTCTGTCATTGAACTTGCATCACCAAACTCGAGTTTCAATCCATCCAACTCTTCATCTTTAATCAAACCCATTTGATAAAGTTCCATTGCAACAGCTAAAGTGGA
>LGOV01000071.1_pt9 | contig 21862 bp, 24 predicted proteins | sample 469881 | NCBI WGS metagenome assembly LGOV01 (sample SAMN03857199, study PRJNA290197) | marine sediment metagenome | biome: marine cold seep biome; feature: cold seep; material: marine sediment; isolation source: sample #5579, elevator 3A push core 41 containing 12 cm of sediment... ...
AAGCCTGTTAGAGAAGATCCTTTAGCGGAATATTATGATTAAGTATAAATGTATATAAAATAAAAAAGCAATCCGAGGAAGATTGCTTTTTTATTTGGGTTTCCCCTAAGGATAATGAAGTAAAAATTATATATTATATTATTAGTATATGCTATGTTTTTTTGATGTATTTTCTTGTATCCAATGCTACTGCAGCTACAATAATTACACCTTTAATAATGTATTGATAATAAGCATCTATTCCTAGATAAACCATTCCGTAAGTAATTACTGTAAACATAAGTACTCCGGCAATTGCTCCACTAATTTTACCAATACCACCACTGAATGAGATTCCACCAACAACGCAGGCTGCGATTGCATCTAATTCATAGTTTAATCCGAACGCACTGTTAGCACTACCTACACGTGCAGCTTCTAAATATCCACCTAATCCATATAGTAGTCCTGCTACGATATAAACTAAAACAGTAGTTCTTATTACATTAACACCGGATATCTTAGCAGCTTCAGGATTACCACCAACTGCGAACATATTCTTTCCGAAAGTTGTTTTATTCCACACAAACCACATTAGAACTGTTATAAGCACCGAATACACTACAAGCAATGGGATTTCCATTCCAAACACATTCCAAATTCCTACAAATGAACTATAAGTAGGATCTAATGATCCAATTGGTTGTGGTCCAGCTGCTGAAGTATTAAAATATAATAATAAGATTCCGTATAATGCAACACTTCCACCTAATGTAGCTAAGAATGGATGCACTTTGAAGTGAGCAACTACTAATCCATTTATTGCACTAAAAGTTGCACTTACAGTCATTGCTATTAATAGAACAATTATATAGAAGAACCATTGAAATCCAATTACTTCTCCTAAACTGTTTGTGTTCCATACCCAATCAGGTAATGTTGCATAAAATCTAGCACCATAACTAAACGATTGTAAGAACGATGCAGTAATGATTGCTGAGAACCCAACGTTACGACCTAATGAAAGGTCGGTACCTTGTAAAATTATGATTCCACCAACACCTAGTGCAAGAATTAATCTTACTGAAGATTGTGTTAGGATATTTTTCATTACTGAAAGACTTAAGAAAGTCGGTTCCATAGCAATAATATAAATAATTATTGCCCCGATAATTAAATATATCGCATTATTTAATAACATTTCTTTTATACTTTTTTTCTCGCCGAATCCATCTCTGAATTTGCTTTTAATTATATCTGTAAAATTTTTCATTATAATCCTCCTATAAATGCTTTGTTGCCATTTTAAACAACTCTTCTTGATTAGTTGCTTTTGTGTCAACAATTCCAGCAAGTCTTCCGTTACTCATTACACCAATACGATCTGTAATTCCCAGTAACTCAGGCATCTCTGAAGATACCATGATAATTGATTTTCCTTGACTTACTAAGTCAAGCATCAATTGATATATTTCATATTTTGCTCCAACATCAATACCTCTAGTTGGTTCATCCATTAATAAGATATCAGGATTTAATAGTAACCATCTACCAATAATAACTTTTTGTTGATTACCCCCACTTAAAGATCTAATCACTTCTTTTTGTGATGGTGTTTTAATACTCATTTTTTCAATTTGAATAGCTGTATCTATTTCCATCTTCTTATTATCAAGAAGACCAGTTACACCTTTATAACTTCTTATATTTGCAATTGTTGAATTAAATGTGATATCAGCAACAGGATAGATCCCAGTCACACGACGTTCTTCTGTTATTAATGCAAAACCATTTTTAATTGCTTGAATAGTATTATCATTTTTAATTGGTTTCCCATTTAGAATAAGTTCACCAGATTCCTTGCTTCTAGCTCCAAAAATTGTTTCAACAAGTTCTGTTCTTCTACTACCTACTAACCCTGAAAGCCCAAATATTTCACCTTTTCTAAGATTAAATGAAACATCAAGTACTTTTGGTTCATAAATCGTGGTTAGATTTTTCACTTCAAAAACTATTTCCCCTAAAGTATGTTTTTTATGAGGGAATCGGTTCTTCAAATCTCTACCAACCATCATTTTTATTATATGGTCCATGGTAACATCTTTTGTAATTTCAGTCCCAATATAATTTCCATCACGAAGAATAGAAACACAATCAGAAATTTCAAATATTTCTTCCATTTTATGAGAAATATATATCAATCCGATTCCTTGAGATTTAAGTGTTCTCATTATTTCGAATAGTTTATCAACTTCATTTTGTGTTAATGATGAAGTTGGTTCATCTAATACAATTATTTTTGCATCATATGATACTGCTTTAACAATTTCAACCATTTGTCTTTGTGAAACACTTAGTTCGGCTAGTTTTTGTGTTGGATCAATATCAACTTTTATTTTTTTAAATAGTTCTATTGTATCTTCTAGCATTTTCTTTTCATCAACAAATAAGCCTTTGGTTGGATATCTTCCTAACCAAACATTATCTACAACTGTTCTTTGTAATACCTGGTTTAGTTCTTGATGAACCATTGAAACTCCGTTTTCCAATGCATGTTTTGGATCTGTGAAGTTGAATTGTTCTCCATTTAGATAAAACTCACCTTCGTCTTGTTTATATATTCCGAATAAACACTTCATAAGTGTTGATTTCCCAGCGCCATTTTCGCCCATTAGTGCATGAATTGTTCCCTGTTTTACACTAATCTCAACGTTATTTAATACTTTTACTCCTGAGAATGATTTACTCAAATTCTTTATTTGTAGCAAATATTCGTTTTTCATAATTTCACCTCGTTAATTAGCTGTTTCATTTTTCATTATCCTGATATATCAATTTGTTTTACAATGAAGAAAATTATGGAAGTACAATTCTGTACTTCCATAATTCATTTGTCATTTATTGGAAATCTGTATAGTTATCAGCAGTAACTGCAACGTAAGAAACACGTACAGCTTTAGTTACATAAATACTATCTAATACCCAAGTAGTACCATCTAATACATCTACACCATTAGCAGCATTAACTGCTAAGTCAAGAGTAGCTCTAGCTTGGTTTACACCGTCATTAAGTACAGTACCATTCATATCTCCTGTACCAATTTTAGCTAATGCTTCTTCAAGTGCATCTACACCATAGATAGGAATATCAACGCTAGCGTTAGCCATAGCTTGGATAGCACCAAATGCCATACCGTCATTATTACTAATTACTAACTCGATATCACCTGCGAACGCAGTAGTTAACCATGAAGCCATTGTATCTCCAGCTTCTGTAGTAGACCATGTAGTTGAAGGCATTAATGCTAATTCTTCAACTTCGATACCAGCATCAGTGAATGCTTTAACAGCTTCAACTGTTCTAGCTTCAGCATCTGGATGTCCAGGTTCACCTTTTAATAATACATATTGAACTTTACCGTCATCATTTAAATCCCAGTCAGCGTTAGCGTTCCAGTCAGTTACCATCATTTCACCTTGAATAATCCCAGCTTCTGCGCTGTCAGTTCCAACGTACCAAACTTTGTCATAAGTGTCCATTACACCTTCAACAGTAGCTTCTTTGTTGAATAAGATTAAAGGAATATCAGCATCTTTAGCTTTATTAATAATAGTCGCTGCAGCAGCAGGGTCTACTAAGTTAATCGCTAATACATCTACACCTTTAGAAATAAAAGTATCCACTTGGTTGTTTAAAGTAGCTTGAGATCCTTCTGAATCTACAACGTCTAATTCAACACCTAATTCTTCAGCATATCTTTCTAATTCTGGACGCACAACACCATTCATGAAGTTATCATTGAATGTATAAATGTTTGCACCAATTGTTACAACACCATCATCGCTCTCGCATCCCGCAAGAGTTAAAGCAAATATTAAAACTGTTACTAATGTTAAAACTTTTTTCATTTTTGTATTTCCTCCTATTTTTAGTTTTCAAGCGCTTTCATAATAACAATTAATGTAATCTCTTACAATGCAATATCTTACTCAATACTTATAATATTTAACTATTCCCTATATTTTATGCAAAAAAAAGACTAAAATCTAGTCTTAGTCTTCTTCTTTTTCATATTTTTGATAATCTATCCAAATATACTTTCCGTCAATAATTTCAAATGATAAATCATCTAAATTCGTTCCATTAATGAGTGCTTCTGCGAGCTCTATAAGTACTTCACTCATAGTTTTTGAATCATTTATAACTGTTCCGTATAAATATCCATTTTCAATGTATTCAAATGCATCTTCAATCCCATCAATTCCAACTACAGGAATCCATGTATCTGTTCCAGGAGTAATTACCCCGTCTTCATTAATATCTATAAACAAATCATTTTCAATCATCGCATCGATTGCTCCGATTGCCATAGCGTCATTATTTGATATTACTAATTCAATTTCAGATTCAAGAGATGTTAGAAGTTGATTCATTTTGTTATAAGCAATTATTCTTTGCCAATCGCAAACTTCAATCGCTAAAATTTCTAATCTATATCCATAATCTTCTAATTCTTTTATAACAACTTCAGTTCTAATTTCGGCATCTTGATGGCCCTGTTCTCCTTTAAATATTACCAGTTGAATTATTCCATCACCATTTATATCTAAATCGCTTAAATCCTCAGGATCGCCAAACAAATCAATTATCATTTCAGATTGGATTGCAGCACTATTTTCTGCTGGAGCTCCAATATAATATAGTTTGTTCCAAGAATCCATATCTGCTTCAAGTGGTTCTCTATTAATAAAAATAATCGGAATATCTTGTTGTTTGACTTTATCAATTATGCTATACGCCCCTAATCTATCTACTGGATTAATGATTAATATTCTTGGGTTTTTCTCTAAAACATTTTCAATTATTTCGTTTTGAAGTAATTGTGAGTTTTGAGAATCATATGACTCGATTTCTAATTTTCCTTCAGCTTCATTCAAAATATGTCCTTTAAATTCTAAAATATAAGGATCAATTTCGTTATATAAAATCAAGGGAATTTTATCGTATGAGTCTTCACACGCTGACATAGTCATTGTAAGTACTAATAAAAGTAATACTATCAAACTTTTTTTCATATTATTTCGCCCTTTCTAATGGAATTACTAAACGGATAATTGTTCTTTCATCCAGTTCACTTTCAATTACGAAATCCGCCTCATCTCCATAATAAAGTTTTAATCTTTGAAATACATTGCGTAGTCCAACACTTTTACCTTTTGATTCGAATTTAATATTATGATAGATCTCTTCAATTTTTTCATCAGGTATTCCATACCCGTCATCTTCTACTTCAAGAATAAGCTTTTTCTCATTTTTATATGCTCTTATAGCAATATTACCAGAATCATATTCAGTATTAATTCCATGATAAATAGCATTTTCAATTATTGGTTGTAAGCTAAGTTTTACTACTTTATAATCAATAACATCTTCATCAATATCGAACACAAAATCAAATTTATCGTTATATCTAATTTGTTGGATTAACAAATAGTTTCTAGCATGTTCTATTTCTTCTTTTAGTAGAATTATATTTTTACCACGAGAGATAGATATTCTAAAGAATTTACTTAAAGCGATAACCATTTCAATAACTTTTTCATTCATCTTGTTTTCTGATAAGTACACAATTGAATCTAATGTATTATATAAGAAATGTGGATTAATTTGGCTTTGCAACGCTAAAAACTCCGTCTTTCTTTTTTCTTTTTGTTCCTTGACAATAGTGTTCATCAGAGATCTTATTTCCTCTATCATCGAATTAAAACTATGTGTTAAAACAACAACTTCTTTTTGACCATCAATTTCTATTTTTTTATAGAAATCACCTTGTTCAATTTCTTGCATGTGATCCTTTAATTTATTTATTGGTAAACTTATTCTTCTTGAGGTATATGAAGAAGCAACCATGGTTATTGTTAATGTTGTTATTATGATAATTCCCAAAATTAATAAATTATTATTTCTAGACTGATTAATTATTTCAATATTAATAAATGTTGCCATTCTCCATCTTGTATCAGCCAATGTATTAACGTTTGCATACATTGATATTCCTTCTACTTCAACAACTTTACCACCAAAAATTATATCTTTGGCAATTTCAAGAGTAATACATTCATTTGAGTTACATTCTTCATCGTTTGAGTATATTAGTGAATCATATTCATCAAGAATAACAATATGTCCACCCTCACCTAAATTAGTTGTCCCTGCTAATGTGATTATATTCGAAAAGTTAATATCAACGACTATAATCCCTCTAAATTTTGTATTATTGATATAATAATCCACCATTTTAGTCACAGTTATAACTTCAGCAGTTGAATTTGCAAATATATCCTGTTGATGAGGAGATGAAAAATGATAAATCGAATCATCACTCATTGCATTTGAGTACCACGTCTTTTTTGTTAAGTCTTCTGTATTAATTGATTTGTATGAACTTGATATAACTTCATTCCCTGTAATATCAATCAAAACGATTGATTCAATATCTGGTTGCACTTCAGCTGCTTGAGTATAAATATCAAATAATGCATCATTATCGTGTTTCAGCCCATGCTCAATCGTTTTTTGTTGAATATAGTTAGCGGTATTAATAACACTTTCAATATAGTTATCAAAATTTAAAATAATTTGTTTGTTTATTTCTTTTGAAGAATCTTCAACAATTTCTGTTGTTGTTTGTTGATAACTAAAAAATGTAGTTATTGAAACAATTAGTAATGAAATCATTACGATGAATATTGTGGGATAGAGAATACTTTGTCTAATTGATGAGTTTTTTAATAAACTACGCATTTTTACGAAACTCTTTCGGACTTACACCCGTATATTTTTTAAAACTATGACTAAAATAATAAACCTCATTATACCCACATAATTTTGAAATGGTTATTATTTTTTCATTAGAATATTTTAATAATTCTTTTGCTTTTTCCATACGATATCTTATTAATTCTTTGTTGAAAGTAATACCTTTCATCTTCTTTAGTAGCATACTTAAATATGAAATACTAATATTTAATTCCTCAGTAATACTCTCTAAAGATATTGTTGGATCACTATATTTCTTTTCTATGTAATAAAAAACATCTTCAATTATTTTTTCTGTTTTATTCACCTGTGCTTCAACATTGTTTTTTCTCATCTTTATTATTGCTTCATAAATAAATTCTGTTAAATCATTCGCATCTTTAAATGCTAACATTTCTTCAACAATATTTCCGGTAATAACATCGGAAACATTAACGTTAATTGATGATGCAAAGTTAATCAAAGTATTGGCTAGTTTAATGATTAAAAGTTGTGGATCTAAAATATATCTTTTCTCTTCTTTTGAAGCAAGATTTAAAATTTTATTAATACTATCTTTGATTTCTGTCTTTTCACCATACTTCAAAACATATTCTAGTTCATTTAATTCCGATTCATCAATCAATACATGTTTTCTTTCTTTTTCTTCAATATCATTATAGTAGATAATCTGACCCATATTAAAGTATTTACTATGTCTTAAAGCTTGTTCACTTTCTCTGAATGCACTTGGATAGTTTTGGAAATTATTAATAACGCGAGAAACTCCTATTTGTAGTGAAGTATCACGATATTCCTCGGAATACTTTATAATTTCATAAAGCTCTAAATCGATATCACGTGCTGATTTGATTTTTTGATCTTCTAAAATAAAGATAACTCCTTCAGGAACCAAAAAATGATGATAAAAACTAAAATTCTTAAAAACTTTATCTATTAAACTTCCTATAAACACTTTAGTTTCCTCTGATTTACTTAAATCAATATCAGTCCCAAGTCCAGCAATTCCAACTAAGTAATTTCCATTAGAAAAATCAATGTTATATTGTTCTAAATGGGAAATATCATCAATATTTAATTCACCCTTATTACGGTATGTACTTAAATATGAATTAATTAACATCGGGATTGATTCGTTATATTTTTTTTGAATCATTTTAGTACTTGACAAAAAATCGAATTCTTGATCTAGAGATGTTTTTAATTTCTTCAAAAATTCATCAATATCATTGCTAGTAACTGGTTTCATCAAATAGCTAACAACGTTTAATTCAATCGCTTTTCTTGCATAATCAAATTCATCGTATCCTGAAATAAACGCTACTTTTGTTGTAGGAAAGTCACGCCGAATAATTCTGGCTAATTCGATTCCATCAATAAAAGGCATTTTAATATCTGTTAAAACAACATGAGGTTTATACTTCTCAATTAATTCTAAAGCGTCATATCCATTTCCAGCTTTACCAACAACATCAAAGCCACTATTAGAATTAATTTTAGAGTTGATTCTACCTCTAACATCATCTTCGTCATCTACTAATATCATTCGATAATTATTATCCATCTCTTTCACCTACTTAACTCGAACGTAAATACCGTTTTCACGGTTAAACATTTTTGTCATTATAAACTCTCTTCTAAGAGTACAAAAATCATTATGATACTCACTAATAATTAAGTTTACTTCTTTTTCCTTATATTCTTTGCCTATTTCAAAATTTTTAGCTAATTCAGTTAGTATAACGTCTCGTTTTTTTCTTTGAACAGGAATACTTACCAATTTATTATCTTTAAAAAAATTAGAAATAATTTTATCATAGTACTCAAGCTCCCTCTTTTCTAGCGAGTCCGAATCCAGTGTAATATCACCAATCACTTCACTAATATTAATATCTAGTTTTTCCTTATTCAAATAATACACTACGTAATATTGCTCCTTTTTAGAAGTAACAATATTTAACTGTTCTAGTTTTTTTAGATGAAAGGAAACAGTTGATGGATTTAGATTTAATCGTTTTGCAATCAATTCTACATACATTGGTTCTTTGTTTAAAGAAGCAATAATTTTCAATCTTGATTTATCAGATAATAGTTTGAATATTTTTACGTAATTGTCAAGCATCTTACACACCTCTTTCATACACATCAATTTAAATTTTATCATTTAATTCGATACTTGTCAAAATAAAAAAAGAATTATTTTAGCTTACAAAGCAAAATAATTCTTTCATCTGTTTTCTTCTTTTTATCGATTATTAGTCCCGCTTTATCTAGCAATTCTTTAAAAGTTTTCAAAGGGAATGTTGTTTGAAAGTGTGTCTCAATAATTTTCCCAAATTTAAGTGTATGTTTAATTTGATCAGGAATATTTGTTTTAGTAACATGCCATTCCATTAATTCATCTTCTAGTAATATATCCTCACGATAGTTGTGGATTTTATTGATAAATTGTTGGTGTAAAAAATCAAATACAAAGATACTATTTTTTTCCATTATGTTTTTTACATTTGTAAATGCTCGTAAAACTTCTTCTTCGTTTCTTAGATAGTTTATTACATCACTAGTCATTGTAACTACATCATATGATTGATTAATAGGGTCCAAAATATCATGAATATATAGATTAATATGAACATCTTGTAAGACAGCGTTGTTATACGCGCGTTCCAACATTTGCTGTGATATATCTGTTGCAGTAACATAGAAATTATTTTGAGCAAGTTTTATAGCTAATAATGCAGTTCCAGTTCCTAAATCTATGACAGTACCTTCTGTAAAATATTTAGTAATTAGATCGTAATATAATTCATTTAGTCCAAGATCGACAAATTGATCATAGTAAGATGCGAATTTTTCATAAATCATTTTAGTTCTTTTAGCTCTACTTTTCTTATTTCAACTAACATCTTTTCAAGGTTATAATATTCTCTTTCATCTTTCGTAAAAACATTAACAATAATGTCTTTAGCATCAATTAGAATCCATGAGTTAGAATTTTTACCCTCTATTCTAGCATCTGAAAATCCGTTTTCTGCTAAGTCTTTTTGAATATGACTAATCGCTGCTTGTAACTGACGATCACTTGTTGCACTTGAAATGATAAAATAGTCAAAGAAAGGTGATTTTTCACGCATATCATATATTTCAATATCACTAAGATTTATACTTTCTAGTGCATTCATTACTACTTCAATTTTTTTCATTTTGTTCCTCCAATAATTCATTATAATATTTTCTAGCATGGTATGCTGAAGATGGTACTTGTCCACCGTTTTTCTCATAGTACTTGATTGAATCATCAATTGCAACAAAAACAGCTAAATCTAAATTTTCTTCTGCTAGTTTGCGTACTTTAATTGAAGATTTATAGATTCTGTTCGGCTCAATATAATCACTAACAAAAATTATTTTTTCATATATTGTCATCGCTTCTTTTCCAATTGTATGATGCATAATTGGATTCAATATATCAGTATCTGTAATTCCGTACTCAACTTGCGCAATGACGTAAGCACTGTAAGCATGTAATATATGTTCATTATATTCTTTAATAATATAATCACTATTCGAAAAATACTCGTTAACTACTCTAATATTTTCTTCATAAGTATAGTATTTTGTAATGTCATGAAGAAGTGCTGCAATTTCTAATTTTTCAAGATTACAATTATATATTTTTCCAAATTTAATTGCAGTATCTCGTACTCCTAAAACATGTTTTAAACGATTTGGCTTAGTTATATATATATCATTTAATCTGTTTAGCAGTTCTTCTATTATCATATTAGCGCCTCACGAATATAAGGAATAATATTCGCATTAACATGAACCTTTACTGTAACATTCCCTTTAACAGAAATAAATCCAAGTCCAGGGATAACGATATCATTTTTATAACCTTTTGTAATTTTAAACACAAATGGTTTTAAATCAAATATTTCTTCTTCAAATGGCGGAGATAACATTTTACCAATATGATTATGATATAAATCATCAGCATTAGCAAGCTTTGTGCGGTGAATTTTTATAAATTCACTAAAATAACATATAAATGATGTTTTAGCTCCTTTTATAAAATCGATTCTTGCTAGACCTCCAATAAATAATGTTTGCTCAGAATCTAATTGAAAAGACTTTGGTTTCACTTCTTTTTTCGGTGTTACAATTTTCAATGATTTTTGTGATAAATAATGGGTTAATTGATTTTCATTAATAATTCCTGGAGTATCTATAATGTTATTGTCTCCAATAGGTATTTTTATTAAACCTAGTGTTGTTCCAGCACTACTGCTAACTGTAATTATATCTTTAGTCGAACTAGCATAAGCCTTTAGTAAAGTATTAATAAATGTTGATTTCCCTACATTTGTAGCTCCAACAATATAAATATCTCTATTGTCTGCGTAGTCTAAAATTTCATCAACTATTTTATCAATGTTTTTATATTTTAAAGCACTCATTAAAAAGATATCTAAAGGACTTAAATTACTATCTTTAATGATTTTTCTTAGATGATGAAGCAATTTAGGTTCTTTTATACTTTTCGGAAGTAAATCGGTTTTATTTGCGATGATTATTAAATCATTATGATTAGTTAGTTTAGCTATTTGAGGAATCATTGATCCTTCAATATCAAATATATCAATAATTTTTACTACTAAAGCGTTAGTTTTACCTATTTCACTTACTACTTCATAAAAATCTTCTTTTGTAATTTCAGTGGGAATTACTTCATTGTAATTTTTTAGCCGAAAACAACGACGACAAACAATGTCCTCGTTTTTTTCATTTAGTTTACTTGTTGGTACAAATCCTGGTTTTTTTGGGAATTCACTTTGAATAATGCTTCCACAACCAATGCAATGTAGTTTCTCCATTTTTATTTCCTCATATCTAAATTTAGTTTTTTCCATGTTTCAGGATAATTCTTTTTAATTTTTTGTAATAGTTTATATTCCGTTTTACGATTTAATTTTGTATACCATTTCTCTGTTTTTTTCTTGAGAGGATTAACCAGTATACTATATGCTTTGAAACGATTTGCAGCCCATATATCTGTCATTAGTTGATCACCAATTATTACAATCTTTTGTTTATCTGTTTGCTTTGACAACTTAAAAGCCTGATTAATACCAAACAATAGTGGTTTCCTAGCATTTGCAATTCCTGGGATATCTATATCTTTAACAAAATCATTAATTCTTTGGGGAACATTATTAGAAATCAAGACTAGTTCAAACCCGATTTCCTTTATTTCCTTAAATTTATTCAATATTTTTTCAGTTGGGAAGACTTCATCATATGATATTAATGTATTATCTAAATCACTTAAAATTAAACGATATCCTTGATTATATAATTCATTAAAATCAATTTCAAAAAACGAATTATAAAATTCATTAGGAATAAATCTCTTTGTTTTTAATAATAAATGTACCATAATTTCCTCCTGATGTGAACATATACTCATTATACTAAGTATTAATTATAATGTCCAAATTATCTATGTTTAGGTTTGATTAAGCAGTGTTTACTAAATCCTATTAAATCTTCACGATGCCCTTTTTTCAATGCTTTATATACTAAATTATAATTCTTAGGGTTTCGGTATTGAATCAATGCTCTTTGCATTGCTTTTTCTTCTTTTGTTCTTGGGATATATACTTCTTCCATTGTTTTTGGATCTAGTCCAGTATAATACATGCAAGTAGATAATGTTCCTGGTGTTGGGTAAAAATCTTGAACTTGTTCAGGATAATATTTTAAATCTCTAATATATTCCGCAAGTTCAATTGCTTCTTTTAATGTGCTGCCAGGATGGCTACTCATTAAGTATGGTACTAGGAATTGATTTTTATCATGTTTTTTATTTAATTCATAATATCTCTTTACAAAGCGATCATAAAGTGCTCTTTTAGGTTTATTCATTTTATCTAGTACTGCATCACTAATATGTTCTGGAGCTACTTTTAGTTGTCCAGAAATGTGATATTTTACTAGTTCATTAAAGAAACTTTCATTTTTATCGTATAGTAAATAATCATATCTAATTCCACTTCTAACAAATACTTTTTTTATTTTATCTAAGCCTCTTACTTCTCTTAAAATATCTAAGTAATTACTATGAGTTATTTTAAGTAGTGGGCATGGTTTATCTTCTAAACATTGTTTATTCAAGCAAACACCTTTAGTAAGTTGTTTATCACAAGCGACATCATGAAAATTTGCTGTAGGACCGCCAATATCATGAATATATCCTTTAAATTCTGGATCTTTTGTAATTTTTATTGCTTCTTTAACAATTGAATCTTTACTCCTACTTTGGATAATTCTTCCTTGGTGATATGTTAATGCACAAAAACTACATCCACCATAACATCCTCTATTACTGATAATTGAAAATTTAACTTCATTTATAGCTGGAATATGTCCTAATTTTTTATATATTGGATGATATGTTCTTTCATACTGTAAGTTATATACATTATCCATTTCATCTTGTGTTAAAGGTCGATTAGGTGGATTTTGAACTATATTGTGATTACGATATCTTTCTAGTAATGGCTTTGCGCTTATATGATCAATATTTTGATATTTTATATTAAAGCTTTCAGCATATTTTCTTTTATTATCAAGAATATCATCATAACTAGGAAGTGTAACTACATCACTTGGTATGTAATCTTCATTTTTTGTTTTATACACTGTTCCTTTTATAAAGATTATGTCTTTAATGTCGAGACCACTTCTTAGATACTCAGCTACTTCAATAATACTTAATTCACTCATTCCATAAACAAGTAAATCAGCTTTACTATCAATTAAAATACTTTTTCTAACTTTGTTACTCCAGTAATCGTAATGAGCCATACGGCGTAAACTTGCTTCAATACCACCAATAATTATAGCACTCAAAGGATACAATTCACGGATTTTCATTGAGTATTTAATAGTAGCGTAATCAGGTCTTAATCCCATTTTACCTCCAGGACTATATAATTCCTTTGAACGTCTTCTTTTCGCTACGCTATAATGATTTACCATTGAATCAATATTACCGCTTGATATTAAGAATCCTAGATTGGGAGTTCCAAGTTTTTTAAAATCATCATTATTGTTCATATTAGGCTGAGCAATAATTCCTACAGAGTACCCGTAAGATTCTAATAATCTCGATATGATTGCGACACCAAAAGAAGGATGATCAACGTAAGCATCACCACTAATTAATATAAAATCTAATGATTCAATATTTCTTTCTTTTAAATCTTCTTTTGATATTGGTAAAAACATATAATCACCTGTATATTTCTTTTAATTCGTTTTTCAATTCTTTATAGTTCGGACATAATTTGATAAACAAATTGTAAAAATTTGAAGAATGGTTAGGATGAATCAAGTGTGTTATTTCGTGTAAAAAAACATACTCTATATACTTATATCCATATTTGATTAAATTAAGATTTATATTTATGTTTTGCTTCTTAAAATTACAGCTACCTTGTCTAGTTGTTGTATATCTGGTTTTAAGAGTAATCGCATCTATATTGATAAAATTGTTATTGCTATATTTTTTCTTTAAATCATTTAATATTATCAACATATTTCTTTTCTCAAAAGTAAAAAAAGTAATATCATTCTGATTATTGGTCGGTGTGTGTATTATCAGGTTATCCTTATCAATTACAATATCTTGAATATCAGTTACAACAATATCATATGTTTTACCTAAGTATAGGTATTTTGATGAATCAATATCGTTAGTTCTACACTTTTCACTATATTTTTTTGTAAATTTTTCTGCGTTTTGTTTCATATATTTTATTGCACTATTTTTGGATTGATGTTTTGATAGATTAATTTGAATATATCCACTCTTCTTGAAGTGAAAATATGTATTCTTATTCTTTTTCTTGACTATTTTAAACGGTATATCAACATTATCAAGGTTGATTGTTTCCATTATAATTCCTTGATAAGTTTTTCAAGTATTATCGCAGTATTTAATGCTGCTTCTGAAAGGAATTTGTAGAAATCTTCATTTTGATTTCCATCCTCTAACACATCACTAATTGAACGATAAACTATAAATGGAATTTTGTACAGAGTTGCTGCATGAGCTATTGCTGCTGCTTCCATTTCAATAGCATATATATCAGAGTATAGCTTATTAATTTCTTTAACTTTGTCTTTAGAATAAACAAACTGGTCACCTGAAGCTATTTTTCCAATTTTATAACTGATATTTGATTTTTCAAGGATTTTCTTTGTTTTACTTAACAACATATCATCAGCAATAAACGTTGGTTCCATACCAGGGATTTTACCATGAGGATACTCACCAAAATTAGTTACATCAACATCGTGATATAATACTTCTTCACTTACTACAAGATCTTTGTGTTTTACACCATTTTGTCCACCGGCTACTCCGATATTAATAATATACTTAATATCAAAATTCTCAATTAAAAGTGATGTTGTAATTCCTGCATTCACTTTACCTATTCCAGCTTGAACAATCACAACGTCTTTGTCGTGAATTTTTCCTGTATAAAATGTTCTAATACTTTTGTTTTCTATTTTAACGTTTTTTATAAGTTTTTTTATTTCATCAAGTTCTTCTGATAATGCTCCAATAATTCCAATCATATAAACCCTCCTAAAATGAAAATAAGAATGCCAAGGACACTCTTATTTAACGTCAATAATTTTTACAGAAATATCGCGTCCAGTTTCTGTTTTCACAGTAACAGTTGCGCCTTTTTTACTGCCTATTATTCCTTTACCAATCGGTGATTCATTTGAAATCTTATTATTAATTGGGTTAGCTTCTAAAGAACCAACTATTGTATAAGTTGTTTCTGGAAGATCGCCAACTTTAATAATAACTGTTTTCCCGATATTGACTTTATTTGAATGATCTTCTTTTATTAATTCATAATTTTTCAAAATTCCTTCAATTTCTTTAATACGTGATTCGATTTGAGCTTGTTCATCACGAGCTGCATCATAATCTGCATTTTCAGACAAATCTCCTTGAGCACGCGCATCTTTTAACGCTTGTAAATTTTGTATACGGTCTTCAGTTTTTAGTCTTTCAATTTCGTTTTGTAAGTCAATTAGACCTTGTTTAGTTAATTTGTTTGCTTTTTCCATAGTATTACCTCCACTATAATAAAATTATTATACTATATCTTGCTTTGAAATGATAGATTTTATTTTTGTGATAATTAGATCAACAGCTACTTCATGATTCTTATCATTTGGAATTATAACATCAGCATATCTTTTTGTTGGTTTTACAAATGCAAAGTGCATCGGTTTTACAGTACTTAAATACTGATTAACAACACTTTCCAATGTTCTACCACGTTCTGCCATATCTCTTTTAAGACGTCTTATAAAACGGATATCATCGTCTGCTTCAACATATAATTTTATGTCGCATAACTCACGAATTCTTTGATCTTCCATTATTAGAATACCTTCTAAGATAATTATTTGCGTTGGCGTAATTATTTCTGTTTTTTTGCTGCGATTATGATTTTCAAAATCATATGTTGGCTTAACAATTTTTTCGCCGGTTGCTAGGTTCAGTATTTGTTTAAACATTAAATCATTATCTAAACTAAAAGGATGATCGTAGTTTACTTTAACTCGTTCTTCCATTAGCATATCTGATTGATCTTTATAATAATCATCATGCTTAATAACAATTACATTACCTTTTTTAAATCCAGCCATAATTTTGTCAACAACAGTTGTTTTTCCGGAAGCACTTCCACCTGCTACTGCAATAATTACTGGTTTTTTCATATCCTCACCTATCCTTAATAAAAGGAGTCAAAAAACTCCTTTTGTCAATTCTTGCTGTTTTCTAAATATATTATATTATAATTATAGTATTTTTCAACTATAATTGCTATTTAATTTTACGAATCATATCATATTTTTCTACTTTAAAGGGAATAAATATTTTTAGAAGTTGTTTTGGATGTCTTGCAGCATCTAAAATATTACCTTCTAAATCAGTAATTTCTTCAACTTTAAACTTCATCGGTTCAAAGTTTGGTGAGAACACTTCTACTTCATCACCTGGTAAAAAGTAATTACGTTGTTCAATAATCGCAATAAAGTTTTCGTTATCATATTCATGAACTAACCCAATAAATTCCTGAGTTGGATTTTCACTCCTCATATTATATAGTTGTTGATCTATCGTTGTCATACCCTCCATAAAGCCATGTGATGTTAGACGGTTCTCGGCTTTTTTTATTTCTAAAAGGTATCTTGGTAAATCAAGTTCATGCTCATCGCATATGTCATCAATAAGTTTGCGATAAACACTAACGACAGTAGCAATATAATGAATTGATTTCATTCGTCCTTCAATTTTTAGTGAATTAACACCAATATCGATTAAATCAGATATTTGTTTTACTGTTTGCAAGTCTTTTGAGCTCATTGAAAAACTGATATCACCATTTATTTTTGATTCACCATCAAATAAATCATAGTTCCAACGACAGCTATGAGCACATCCACCTCTATTTGCATCTCTATCTGTCATATTATTTGATAACGTACATCGTCCAGAATAAGATACACACATTCCTCCATGGATAAATACTTCAATATCACATTCAGTATTTTCACGTAGTTCTTTTATCTCATATTTATTTAATTCACGTGCTAAAACAACTCTTTTTATTCCTTCGTCATACCAAAAGTTTACACTTTCATAATTTGTTAATGACATTTGAGTTGAAATATGAATTTCTAAATCTGTATATTCTTTTGCTGTTTCAATAATGACAGGAGAAGCACAAATTATTGCATCAACGCCCACCTTTTCTAAATCTTGTAGGTATTCTTTTAATCCATCAATATTCTCATTATGAGGAAGAATATTTGTCGTAACATAGATTTTTTTACCGTATTTATGAGCGAAATCACAAGCATCTTTAATATCTTCTATTCCAAAGTTACTTGCTCTTGCTCTTAAACTAAATTTCTTTCCACCGATGAAAACAGCATCTGCACCATAAATAATAGCAATCTTTAGTTTTTCTAGATTACCAGCAGGCGCTAATAGTTCAGGTTTTTTCATTTTCAGCACCCCTTAATATTTATCATAAACAGTTTTTTTATATAAAAACCCTGAATCATGATCTTTCTGGTAAAATTCTGACAACATTTTTGCTTTTGAAATATCTTTTGATAAAATTAATGAAGTATAGTTATCTAATGTTTTTATAAGATAATCAGAGTCTTTAAAAATTCCATCAATAATAAAAACATCCAGTGAATTACTTAAAATATTAATTTCCTGATATGATTCCATTGCTTTATCTCTAAAAATATGAGTTCCATGAATATCCTGAAATACGGGGTATGACTCATTTCTAATTTCTTCAACTAAGTGAAGATTTCTATTTTCAACATAAGAATTGTACTCTTCTGTTTTAAATTTGAAGAAATTCTCAATCAATGGTCTTCTTGAGTGAAACATATTTAAATGCCCATGCCCAGTAAGTGAGATATCTATTTTACTATTCTTACTAATTACTTGAATATCCTTTAGAGTTATTTCTTTAGATATCGTTAACCCTTTAATCCCTTTTTTATTCCAAAAAATTGGATCATAGTAATTAGTATTTAATGTTTCTGGATTATAGATTAATAAATGAATCATATCTTTTCTTTTTGCTAAGTTATAAACCGCTAAATCACCAAATATAATACCATTAACATCCAATGTTTTTACAAAGTCTAAAAAACGATCGAATTCTGGAATATTTTCATTATGAACAATTAAATTCATTTGAATATACACTTCTTTTTTAAGTGATTTAATAAGTTCACAAGCTTCACTAATTTCTACTTCCGAATACGATTTTACTAAACGATTAGCATATTTATCGTTTCCAACGATAAATATCTCAGCACCATTTTCACTTAATTTGTTTATGCTGTTAACATCAAACGGTGTTACTGCTATTTTCATCAAATCACACCTTTTTTATACTTAGACTCATCCCATCACCTATTTCATAGATGTATGTATCAAAGTCATCTTGTTCTACGACAAATTTATTAAAGTTATCAATTTTTCTTAATAGTTGTTTTAAATCACGACTTTTTACTTCTCTATTTATAAGTCCATGGAAAAGCAAATTATCTGTAATTATAATCCCTTTATCACTTAGAATTGATTTATACTTATTAAAAAAGTTTATACTTTGTGCTTTAGCAGCATCAATAAAAATTAAATCGAATTTTCCAAGTTGTAATTCATTTGTTTCTAAAGCATCTTCTAAAATTACTGATATTTGTGATTGAAGATTAATTTCTTTTATATTTTTTTGTGCTAACTTATACATTTTTTCATCACGTTCAATTGAAACAATATTTGCATTTGAGTTTAAGGCCATATTTATTGAACTGTATCCGATTGCCGTTCCGATTTCTAGTATTTTTTTAGCATTATTAATTTTTATAATTTGATTTAAAAAATTTATTCCTTCTAAAGTTATTATTGGAACATTATTTTCAAGTGCAAACGACCTTAAAGAAACTAAAGTTTTATTAGTTTCTTTTTTATTAATTTGATTTAAGTAATCATTTGCCATAATTATTATTCTTCCTCTTCATCCATAAAAGCATCTAAAACGTCCTGAATCATCTGAAATTCTTCTTCTGATTCAATTTCAAGAAGTCTTCCACCTTCTTCATTTGCTTCGTCATAAATAGCAGCCATAACGTCTTCTGTATCGCCTGGTTCTTTATATATAACGTAATCTTTATGTGTTTTTGGACTATTAAATGTTAATACGATTTCATATTCAATTTCATTTCCTTTTTCATCTAATACGAAAATTCTTTTTTCTTCCATAATTTATCTCCTTTTAAAGACTATCTAGATAACCTTGTAAAATGATTACTGCTGCCATTTTATCAATATCTTTTTTTCGTTTTTTTCGTTTTAAATTCTGATTAATCATCATGTTTGAAGCCATCTTTGATGTTAATCTTTCATCCCAAAGAACAATCTTAATGTCGCTTTTTGATTCTAAATCACTTTTAAATCGTTGTGAAATTTTTCCTTGTTCTCCAATTGTTCCATCCATATTTTTAGGAAACCCTAAAACGATGACATCAATATTATACTTATTAACCAGTTCTAATGTATAGTTTAGTGCATTATTAAATTGCTGATCTTCAAACCGAAAAGTTTCTAATCCTCTTGCTAAGAAGTTTAATTCATCACTAATTGAAATACCTAAAGTTTTATTACCTAGATCTAATCCCAGTTTTTTCATTTGATCAACTCTTTTACTTTTTCTAAAGCTTGGTTGATTTTTGATGTATCGCGCCCTCCAGCCTGAGCCATATCTGGACGTCCACCACCATTTCCACCGGTAATTATAGCTGCTTGTTTTACGATATCACCAGCATGAATAGAACAATTACTTTTTGCGATAAATGTTACTTTTTCACCGGTAATATTAGCTATAAAAACAAATCCATTAGGAAGTTTATCCATTAGACGATCAGCCAAAGGTTTCAAACTATTTTTATCAATATTTTCTAATTTTAAAATAAGTTTGTTATCAACAGCTTGTGATAACATTTCATCCAGATTTTCTAATGTTTTTGTACGTAATAATTCTCTGTATTCTTTATCCAAGTCTCGTGCCATATTAGTAAGCAGTGCAAATTCTTGTCTTATATTTATAATATCTTGATAACTTCCAATAATTTTTTCGTTTCTTTTAAATTCAAATGATAAAGGAATTCCTTTTTGTTTTGATTCGTCTAATATTTTACTAATTTTTGTCATTAGTTTGTCCATCTCTTTATGAAACCCAATAAATTGTTTTCTAATATTTTCAATTGCTTTATTTGCATGTCCACTAATTCTATAAATTCCACTACCCTTACTCTCTATACTAGCAATTGCAAATTTTTCAATAACCCCAGTATTGGTAACATGTGTTCCACCGCACAAATCAACTGTATAGTCCATATTAACCACACGTACTTTGTCACTGTATTTCTCACCAAATTCAGCGATAGCTCCCATTGTTTTAGCAGCCTCAACTGAATGTTCTGATACAACAACTGGAATCTTCTCATTAATTTTATCATTAACTAGTTTCTCAATTTTCAGAAGTGTTTCATCATCTAAGTTACTGTAATTGTTAAAATCAAATCTCATAGCCTCACTCGAAACATTTGATCCTTGTTGACTAACATGTTCTCCAATTACTTCTCGTAAAGCAGCAAAAAGAAGATGTGTAGCACTATGATTATACATTGTTAAATTACGGTTTTCTTCATCAACGGTAGCCGTTACTTTTACACCATCTAATAAATTATTTTTTTCAAACAAGTGAATAAATTGTCCATTAGGTAATTTTTGCACATCTGTAACTTGATACTCTTCTTCTCCAAATACAATAGTACCTCTATCCGCTACTTGTCCACCACTTTCAGCGTAAAATGGTGTATTTTGTAAGACTACACCTTCAGGAAAACTCTTTAAAATAACAGTATCTTCTATTAATGTAGTATATCCTGTAAAGTTATCTTGCTCTTTAAATTCAAGGAATGACTCGTTTTGACTTTTCATAGAAACACCATTTTTACGTGCACTTCTAGCTCTTTCCTTTTGTTTCTCCATTTCAAGTCTAAATCCCTTTTCATCAACCGTGAATCCGTTTTCTAGGGCCATCTCAACAGTAAGTTCAAGAGGGAATCCATAAGTATCGTATAAAGTGAATGCTTGTTTACCACTTAATTCTTTTGTTTTATTAGTATTTATTATTTCTTCAAGTATTTTTTCGCCCTGACTTAAGGTCTCAAAAAACTTCTCTTCTTCAAGTTTAATAATCTTTTGAACTAAATCTTTCTTGTCACTTAAATATGTATAGTAGTTACCCATAGAGGAAATGACAGAGTCAATCAAGTTATATAAGAATGGCTTTTCAATTCCAAGTGCTTTTCCATGTTTAACTGCACGTCTTAAAAGTCGTCTTAAAACATATCCTCTACCTT
>LGOV01018827.1_pt1 | contig 21850 bp, 21 predicted proteins | sample 469881 | NCBI WGS metagenome assembly LGOV01 (sample SAMN03857199, study PRJNA290197) | marine sediment metagenome | biome: marine cold seep biome; feature: cold seep; material: marine sediment; isolation source: sample #5579, elevator 3A push core 41 containing 12 cm of sediment... ...
ATTTAATGTTCCACCTTTGTAGTTTTTGATTAATCCTGCTGTTTCTTCTCCAATATGTATAGGTACATCATTTTTAGGGATTTCAAATTGTCCATTTAATCCTACATACGGTAAATCTTGATTTTCAATAGGACTATCTACATAAGTTGCTATAAACTTGCTACCTGTGAAGTATAGTTCCATTACATGTACAATAGCATTTTTAACTGTTAAATCTACATCAGTTTCTCTATATTCTACATCATAATAACTAACACCATTATCTAATGATAATTCAACCAACTCAGTTAAGTCTGTACCAAAGCCACTAAATAATACTCTAACAACTTTTCTTGTAACAAGTTTAATATCTGAAGCATCTAACATATATTGACCTACACTTTGATAATTTGCTACTAATACTGTGCTTTGCAATCTTTGGTCTTTAATATCTAATGTAACTTCTTTATTAACTGCTTGTTGATCTGTTTTATTACCATCTGCACTTTCTAAAAGTGGTTCAGGTACTGTAATATTTGGAGTAATACTAACACCAATTCCTGTAAATAATGATTCAACAGTAAGTGATGCTTGAACTATATCAGTTGGATTACCTGTATCATTAGTATAATAAACTAAGAATGTAGCAGGGAATCCACTTAATGCATTAATAAAATCATTTGAACCAATTATTGATTTACTTCTATCAGCAAATGGTTCTGCTGTTCCTGTAACACTTAATGTAACAGTATCTAAAGCATTTGCAATATCTATTACTTGATTTGATTCGAATAAATAGAATGTTACAGTTGATGTTGAATTGACACTACCTGTATTTTCAATTTTGAAATTTCCAGTAAATCTATATCCAGGTTCAGCATCTTCTTTAACCATTATATCGGTATTACCATCAACATCAATAATATTTCTATCATTAGATTCTATTGATTCAATACTAAAATCTAATTTAGTTAATGTACCAAGTAAACCTATTGTAATCGGTACTGCTGGGCTAACTTCTTGTACGATTGTTGATTTACCACTTAAACTTCCACCTTCAATATTATCTAATCTAATATTTTGTAAATCATTAACTGCTTTTTCACCCATTAATGTAACTGATGTTGACCAACCTGAACCAACGATTCTACCAAGATTTTCATTAGTATGTGATATTATCCATTTATCAATTGATGCATAATAAATTAATGTAATATATCTACCAAATACATTATTTACAGTTAAATCGAAATCAAAAAATAATCCACTTGTTGGTTCAAATGCTGCTAAATTTTTAAATGTTGCACCACCATCAATTGAAATCATAACATTACCTGCTTGAATAGTAATAGTATTAATTCGACCATATAAAATTCTACCTTCAAATAATGATGTATCATTTAAGTTTGTTTGGAAATTTGTTGTTCCTACTAATTGTAAAAATTCTACATGAGTTCTATCTTCATTATTTATTATTCTAATAGGCTCAACATAATTTTCAATACCTTCCCAAGAAGGATATTTAGCAGGATCACCTAAGTCACCAACATTAGATGATTTATTTGATTTATCTTCTTTATCAACTAATGCTGCATTCAATATTACTATATCATTTTCATTAGTAGTTACTCTAATTTCTAAAGCATCACCTGCTGTTTTAGAATAATGGAGTGTTTGAGCTGATTCTACCCAATCGGCAGTTTCAACATCCCAAATACCAATATAATCGTAATCACCAATAGTTGCAAACCAACCTGGTTCACCTATTGGAATAGCAAGTTTTAATGCTGCTATCGTTGCAAAATAACCTTGGTCATTTACTATTGTTGCTTCAATTTTTGCTACTAATTCAGCAAATGATATATTTTTATTTGTTGCTCCATCCCATAATACTAATAAATCAGTATTGTCAGGATTATCTTTATTTAATAATGTACTAAAATCTTTAACAAGTTTCGCAGCAATATTTGTTGCATTATCTGCTATTAATATATCTTGTCCATTTTGTCTTGTAAACTCAGCAATCAATGCTTGAATTATTGCAGTATATGTTCCACCTGTTCCAGTATCTAAATCAGGACTATTTATATCTTTTCCAGGTAATACTTCTATATCATCATCAATATTACCACTTAAATTTAAATTACTAGTTCGTGCTTTTAAATTAGTAATTTCACCATCATTTTGATCAATTTTTTCACCATGTTCAACCATAGCATCTTGTACATTTGTTTCTGCAGTAGATGGATCACTTGCTGGATCATATCCAACATCACTTGCTAAACTTGGTGCTTGACCTGAATCAACCCATGCATTACTTGTTGAACTCCAAGGCCATTTAGTATTAGTAGCCAATACAGTTGCTACCCAACCTAATCTAGTAGTTGGATCGGCAATACCATTTGGATAAGTACATATTAAATCATCTGGATCAGGACAAACTAATCCACTTGCTGTATCAAATGTACCTATAAAGTTTTCTCTTGCACCTTCTACTATATTTGCAAATGATACTCTTCTTTTATCACCATTTATTCTATAAATATAAAATTGATCATCTGATTCAGGTGTACTTATTTCAGTATATTCAGAATTAATATTGCTTTTAACAAAGTTTTCTCCGTCATCACCCAATAACGTTTCAATTGATAATACTTTACCATTTAGTGTAGACATATTAGCAAATATTACATCTAAATTTGTATTATCTACTTCATCATTAATTGTACTAATATTTGGATCTACTGATAATGTTATTTTATCACTTTCACTAACAAATGATTCTCTTAAAATATCATTAGCTGATTCAAATTCTAACACTGTCATACCTTGTGCTATCCATTCACTATTTACAGCTAAATAACATGCTGATGTTCCAAGAGTTGTTCCATCTCCCACACCTACATATTCATCATCATTTGGAGTAGGGAAATTAAAGTTTAATGCTGCTTCAGTTGATTGAAAACCTATAAATTCATATTGACTTTCTATAGTCGAGTTTAAAAATTCAGTGAATGAAACATTTAATTCAGATGAACCATTTGATGCTGCACCTGCTAATATTTTTTCACCGATTGTATAAACCCATACACCCCAATCTTCATTATTAGTATCCGCACTATTTTCAATAGCCACTAATGTCATATATCTTGTAGGTACTTCAACTGTATTTTCTAACTCAAAATTTACATATTGTGAGTTTTGAATTTCAAATGGTCCTACTAACATAATTTGAACTGTTAAGTTTGATCCACGACTAATAAATGGATCTAAAACTTTTTTTTCAGTTTTATCTAAATTTAAATAAATCTTTGCTATACCTGTTACGATTGGCATTTAGATCACTCCTTTTTTGTTTCTTCTTTTTTTACTATCTCTTCTTTATCCTTTGGTGGATTTGGTCTTGCTTCATAGCTACCTTTTACTATAATTCTTACGTTAGTTTCAGCCATTAGTTGCTCGCCTGAATATCGTAACTCTTAACTATTAAATCTCCACCATTTTGAAACGCGTAGCCTGAAATTACATCTACACCATATCCTTCACTAAGAGTGTCACCAATTGTTCTTAAATAAACGTGAGTAATTTCATAAGGTGCTGGTAATGTATCAGGTATTGTAATTGTCACATCACCTGTTATTGCTATTACCCCACCGCCTGCAGCATTAAATGCTACTGGTTCTGTTGCATATTCAACTGCTCCTATTGCTGCTACTAATTCTAAATTTGGTTTTGTACCAATTCCATCTGCCATTAAATTTAATCCTGGTGTTTGTAATGAACCTGCCATAATTTGTTCCTCCTATTTTTTATTTNNATTTTAACCAATTTGGTTTTAATTCTTGATTCCATGATACTATTTTTAATCCTTTTGAATTTAGTAAATTATCATCAAAATTAAGTAATGATTCATTTAATAAAATATCTTTTGGTTCATAAAAGCTATGATACACTTCTTGATTAAGTGTTTCATTTAGCCCATACACTTGTATTCGGTATAGGCTATAATCTACACTGTTTATAAATTCAATAAATCTTTCTTTATCTGTCACTATAAATCAACTCCTCTAACTGAGAATGAGTGTAATGCTGATAACGATTTGTCAGTATCTGATGCAATCGCATTTGCTGAGAAGTATACTAATTGTGTACTTCCATACGTACCTGTTTCTTTTAATGAACTTTTAAGTCCTGAACCTATAAGACCTGCTGATATTGATGGATCTGTGTCAACACTTCCTAATTGATATGCATATTTTAGATATGCAGAATCTTCATCATTATTTTGTACTTTAAATGTGAATGTTGTTGTATATGCTAAATCAGTAATCCAAGGAGTATCAGTTATAGGTAATACCTTTTCATATGAAGCATTTAATAATACATCTGCAATAATACTTGAGTTTAACTCTAATATAACTCTACCTATTTCATAAGTACCATTTAAATTAGCACTTGCTATCATACTAGAATTTAATAATCTGACAACTCTTCCAAGTTCATAACTACCTACTAAGCTAGCATTTACATCTATATCAGAATCTAAAGTTAAGTTACGTTTACCTATTTCATATGAAGCATTTAATAATACATCTGCAATAATACTAGAATCTAAATTAAGATTACGTCTACCTATTTCATAAGTACCATTTAAATTAGCACTTGCTATCATACTAGAATCTAATATTAAGTTTAATGATATTTCATAACTAGCACTTAATGTTGCTTCAGCTACTATACTAGAACTTAGGTATCGTTTAATTATTGTAATAAAGTTATTAATAAGATCTGGTCTTTTATTATATCCAAGAGGTGATAAGATTGTAATATTACTTCCTTGTACACCTGCTTGATTTACAGCCATCCATAAATTTCTATCACTATCACCAATAGCCCATGACTTACTATTTAAAGTTTCAGCTATTGCTAATGTATTTAGCCTATATTGACGATTAACAATATCTATATAATCTTGAACTAAACCTACTTGCTCTGCGCTTTCTTTAATTTTTTTATCTTCTAATAAACCATATTGTTCACCTGTTATATCTTTATAAAAATACAAACCTGGTCCAGGAAGATCAATAATTAAATTACATAATCTAGCCCATTCATTACCAATAATTACTATATCTTGATATCCTAAAAATTGTAATTGTTGAGTAAATCCAATTCTTTCTGCTAAATCTTTTTCAAATGTATATTCAGCATTTGTATATTCAACATGATCATTACCAAGATTAACATTATTTAATATTACTGCTGGTGCATTTTTAGCATCACCTCTATATTTATCAAAATCTACATTTCCACTAATACCCCATTCAGGATTAATATAGTTTACAAATTTAATTCTGGCTACACTTAATTCACCATTAATATCGGTACTTGATACTGCTTTTTTGCTACGAACCAATGTACCATCAACATCTTCTTCTTGTATTCGATCTCCTGCTGATAATGTATCTTTAAATGAAAATGTAAATAATAATGATTTAGCTGCTCCAGTTTTAAATACTGGTAAATATATTCCAGCTTCGTCATCTGTATTATAATTAAATAATTCAGATGGATCAATATCAAACTCATCACTTGTAATGATTACACCTCGTACAGTATTATCACCATAAACAAATTGTAAACTTTCAATAATTCGATCCATTGCGAAGTCTGAAAATACTGTATCATTTACATAAGGTGTATCAAATGGTACTATTTGTAAATATTCAGTATAATTAAGTAATCTATCAACTGTATCTTCAGGTAGTAATTCATATTGTCTTCTACGTCCAGCTAATCCAATAAATTCACTATATCTGTTAAACCATTTTATAAATGTATACTTGACTTTTAAGAATTCAGGCCAAATAACTTTTTCTACTTCAGTTAAAATATGTTTTGTTTCAGTAATTCTAAATCCTCGATCCTTCAACTTACTAAGTTTGGTTACGGTCTCAGTATGAATTAATGTCTCATTCCCTATTCTATTAGCCTTAGCGAGTAAGTTCGAACCGTAGTTTTGTACACTTACTACGTTTTCATCTTGATTCTCTCGCACTGAAGTTCTAATATTTATGTCATCTACATTAGTTCTAGCTGCCGTTATCCTCATTTTAGGTACAATTGGTCTATAAACAAATGTAAATAGTATTTGTTCATTTGAGAATGGATCTAATTGTAAACCTATTGGTCCAAGTACTCCACCTAGATTATCACTACTTCTTTTGGTTATAGATCTAATCATATTATCTATTGTTCTTGCTAGGCCAAATACACCCCATTCATCGCCAAATCCTTCAGCTTGTTTCCCACCAATTTTATATCTAGCTACACATTGTCTATCTGGAAATTCATCAATTGTTGGTATACCTAATATATTTGGTGCATTTTTAAGTAATGCGTACTCTGCATCTGTTTTAAAGAACTCAGTACATAATGCAGTTCTAATATTATTAGCATCTTTTTCTCTAACACCGATATATATATCTTCTATTTCATAAATTCTTAAATCTTCTACTAATGTAATAATCATATTAGTATCACCTAATACTACATCTTCACATCTGAAATATGAACCTGTTGATGAGTTAATTCCAAAAATTGATCCAGATTGTGTCCATGCTCCTGTTCCAAATACTGCAATTTCTCCACTATCAAATGTAATACCACTAGTTGGATCTAAATATCCATCTGTATCACATGTATAATTTTCTCGATAATTAGCACTTATTGGTAATGCACCACCTGTTGTACTTCCTGCACTACCAAATGTTCCTAATGATAATGCTGGTACTGGAAATGGTTTTCTATTTTGTGAGTTTTGACCATTTGCAAAGTTATTAATTGTATGTCTATTAATTCCAGCAGGTGTTCCTGGTGGTACTAATGCTTTATCATTAACTAAATTTTGTGCATTAATATCCATATCAGTTGAATAATAATCAAAATTAGTAACTCTCATTTCATCATCAAAAGTTCCAATATCAGTTATTTCACCTGTTACTTCATTAAAGAATCTTAATATTATATTATTATCTATATCTAATTCATAAATTGCATCGATATATGATAATAAGCCATTAATACCTTCTCTTAATGTTATCTCTTTAAAGAATAACTGAGGAGCATCTATACGCTCTAATATTGTTTTAACACTATCAGGTATAACAAATAATTCACTTTCAATTATATCAGTTCGTGTAAGTCTACCTATTGTTTGAAATATTACTAATATGTCATACATTGTGTATTTAGCACTACCATCTTTATTTCTGCTAAATGACTTACTACCAACATAAATTCTTTCATGTAATTTAGTAGGTTCAATTATTTGAATTTCATGTTTATATCTTTTTTTAGCACCTTTAGCTTCTAAAGTAACAACATCTCCAAGTATACGATAGTCTTCAATTTTAAGGTCAGTATCATCATTGAAAAATACTCTTATTCCTCCACCTCTTGAAAAACCTACTTGTCTAGTTTGCTTTGATAATTGGAGAAGTCCACTATTAAGTGTATTATCTAAAGTTCTTTTTGTAGATGCTCCAGTATCTTGATAAATCAATTCATCAAAAGCTGAACCAGATTCTCTGTAGAATATTTGAGTAGTAATCATAAACTACCACCTCTCCATCTTGATCCATTTGCTATACTTTGTTGATACTTTTCATTAGTATAATCAAATCTAATTTGTTTCTTTTTCAATTTAGTATTATAAGTTAATATATCACCAGTAATACTAGCTGCAACATATATACCACCTGCTGCTCCACCAGCTACTCCTGCTTTTGCTGCTCCACCAGCAATAATACTAACATAACCTACTGTTTTTAAAGCAAAATTAAAACGTTTAGCTTGATTTGCATTTTCAGACTTACTGAATTGTAAATCAATATATGTTTTTCCTAATGATATTGCTGATCCAGCAATGGTTGCTATTACTGCATGATTCTTAACACCTTTACCTTTTAAAATACCTGAGATTGTAGTTGGATTCCATTTTTTACTTCTTCTAGTTGGTGAAGTTGGACTAGTCTTTCCACCATTGATATTGACATCAATAGTAAATGAATCTGCTGTATTAGCCATCTATATTGATTCCACTTCTTTTCATAACTATACTCATTAAGGCATAAGTACCTATCTCACCATCTAATGTTATTCCTTGCAAACCAACCTCTTTATTAAATGTTCCATTTTCAAATGCTCCATTTTCAAATGCTCCATATTTTACTCTATAATACCAAGTCTTATTAAGAAAAGTAGGTTCTTCTATATGTTGTATTAATGCCATATATACTGGATCATTTTTACTTATTACAAATGAAAGATCACCTTGCCATGTAGATTCTTTAAATATGGTTGTACTTTCTTTTAAGTTATTTCTTTGAGTTTCTTCAGGAATGAAGGCTCTAGTTGTAGTTCTATCTGTAGGATAAACTCTAACTATATGTTGCTCATCTTCACCAAAATAACTTTCAATTCTATTACCTAATAAAGCATTTTTTGTAGTTGTAATAAATATAGTACAAGTATACTTAACATATTCGACACCATTGATGTCTTGAACTTGCTCAGTATTTGTCATTTCAGTACAATTTGTTCCAAATATGTAACCATTCTCATCAAAATCTTGACCTATTAGTGATACAACAAATCTCTCTAATGATTCTTTAATAATATCATATTTTTTTTCTGTAGATACTAATATTACCATGGGTAATGTATATGCAATTAATTTTAAATCTTTTATCGCTTCAGGAATACCTAAAAAGTCAGTTATCATACCAACCGTAAAAGTATCTTTTAATGTTTTATATGTTCCATCTATTTGTTTAACTTGTGTTAAATCTTCATCAGTTTGTAAGAAGTCTTTACCTAGTATAAAATCAACTAATTGTACTTCTTCTACCTTACCTGCTTCATTTAACTTATCATTTGTAAATTTTCGTATTGTTTCTCTTAATGTATCATCATTATTATAAAGATCAGTCATATAAATCACTCCTTAATTAATTTAATACTTGCTTGGTAAATGTATATTCATTAAATGCACCTAATACTTTCTCTTTAGTTGAATCTGATGCAAACATACCTGTTCCATGTAATATATTTCTAACTTCTCTTTCTTCACTATTTTTAGAAGAAAATAATACACCTTGTTTGGCTTTTGTATAAAATGCAGTATCTTTAAAATCAAAGCCTTCAAAATACCAACTAAGAAATAGATACATTCTGAAAGCTGCTTCATACATGAAATTTTTACCTCTACGATATAAATAATATTCAAATACATCTCTTGTATAATCAGCTTCAGCTTCATCAATTCTATATCTAGCACCAGGCTTCATTAAAATTAACCCAGCCGCATTATGACGTAGATTACCAGTATCAAATGGTAATTCAAATTTAAACATAACATTTAGCTGATACTTAATAATATCAGGTATATCGAAATCATCATCAAACATACAATCACCTCTTATTCAAGTGTTAATAATTTTCCTAAATACAATTCTTTATTTTTAATTCCTACTAATCGCATATCAGTTCTTTTACTATTTGTACGATCATATAGAACTTTTTTAACTTTTCTAGTTCGTTCTTCATCTTCTAATTGTACATCATAACTACCTTTAAACGTTGATTGATAAGATGTATATATTAAATTACTTAACTTATCCATTTGTAAACCTTTAATTGGTTGATTTTCTATAACTTGATCTACTTCTTTTTGATTTGGATTTTTGTATTTAAATGGTATTGGATCACTTGTAGTACCTGTTAATTTATCTTTAACAAATACTTTACCATTTAAATATTCAGATGTAGGTGTTTTATTAGTTAATAAACTCATTAATATTCATCCTGAAGAGCATCTACATTAATATCTCTCAAATTTAATCTCTCTTTGTATCTTAATACTCGATTTTGATTAAACATACGTCTAGTATCTAATGAGAATTGATATAACTCTATATTTTTATCAAAATCTTCAATCAATTTATTTCCATCCAAATCTATACCATGTTCTAATGCAAGTAAATCTCTACGAGTTAATACAACTGATTCCATATGACTAACCATAATATCTCTACTTAATCTAACAACATCTTCATCAGTTAAAATTATGTATTGTTTTTTCTCGAAATCTTCTGGCCAAGTTTTTTCATCATAAACATTATTATAAAATTGACGACTAACTCGATCCAATATCTCTTTTTCATTTTTAGTTCCACCATATAATGTTGCTAAATTAACATTAAGATGTGAAAGTATATATGATTTAGTTACTATATATCGTCTTTGTACATCATTATAAGCCAAACCTGGTACATTTAATAATATTTCATCTACTTTAGTTTGCATAATTGACCTCCTAATTTGCAACCATCATTGTAAGAACAGCTTTAGTATCTAACAATGTGATTAATATTCTACCATATTCAGTAGATTGCCAAAACTTGCTTTGATTACGTGTAAGCATAATATTTTTATATTCTACTCTTTTTTTATCAACATTAACTGTCATTAAACCTCTTGGAGCACTTGATTCAGCAACGTCACCTAATCCAAATGATCTTTGAGTTTCTCTATTTACAACAGCTAAATAATGACCTATACATAAACTCATTGCATATTCCCATTCAGCATTCCAAATAGATTGAATTATTTTATTGTCAGCTATATTACAGAATGCTTCATAAAGAGCAAAAGCATCACCATTAGCAGCAGCAAAATTAGATGTTACAGTGTTATTAAATTGATTAACAGTAATTACTTCACTTGTATCAATTGCTACTGTAAGAACTGAATTTAATATACTATTGCCTATATTTTTATCAACTGTTATTTCAGTTGTTCCTAGAGCATTTAATGTTATAGTTTTAGAAAATGCTTCCTCACCACCCAAATAGTATGTGATTATAATATCTTCACTAGATCCAGGGTTATCAATTATAATATCTGATGCAATATTGTAACCCTCTTTGTAACAAGTTTGAGTTACTTTACCTAATATTACATCCTTATTACTATCAATATTTAATACTTTTATATCAGATGCTACAGATACATTATTAAATATTATTTTTGTTTTAGTATTTATAGGTATAGGATTCAATATATCGTTTACTATAGATTCTATTTTTCCATTCTCACTATCTACATAATCAGCGAAATTAGGTATAAACATTTTAAATGTATTCTTAGAAAATGTAGGATTAGCTTTAGTAGTTGGTAATCCTGCAATAATTGTTGGATATACTAATTCATTCATTTTAACCACTCCTTATAATATTTTATATTTTTTAAAAAATACCAGGATTATATGATATTTTTTAAAAAATATACCTTACCTTAGTAAATAAGATAAGGTATATTACTATTTTAATTTATTTTGCTGAAGGTATGTGTCCTTCTTCAGCTTTTTCTGCTAATTTAGCAGCAGCATCAGCTTCAGCTTTAGCAGCAGCTTTTGCTTCTTTTTCAGCTTTTTTCTCAGCAGCAGTTTTCTTAACCACTGTAGATGTACCAACAGTAATTATTTTAGCAGCTATCATAGATTTGATCATAGCCCATTCCAAACATTCAGTTGGAACTTCTTGTTGACCAATATTGATTTGAACTCTATTCTTACCTTTTTTGTTCCAATCTTGTTTTACTGTTTGGATTTTTTCATCCTTGTTTAGTATAACTTTAGATTTATTTGGACCAAAAACTTCAATGCGTTTCATTGACATAATTGTTGTCATATTCATAATTTATACCTCTTCCTATAAGTCAGCGCCGAAATCCCAATAAGTAACAGGACCGAACTCGCCAGCGTTTTTACCATCATTATATGGCATTTGAATGTGTGAAATTTGTCCCATGAAGAATGAAGTATAAGCTCCACGTTCAACATTTGGACCAGTATAATACACTTGAAGTGGATAAGGCATATCCATTCTTACAAATCTTTTTTCATTTCTATAAACAACAATACGACCATTAGATACAGTACCTAAAGTGTCTAACTGTTTTCTACCACGAATTTGGAATTTATAAGAACTTTCATTGTCAGCACCTTTCATTTCATCAGCACCAAAGTTATTTTCTAATAAATAGTTTCTTAATGATTTATTGAAGAAATCAGAGAATCTATTTGATAACTCTTGTGAATCATCTGATGGGAATAAGAAAGTATCAGGAAGCATACCTAAATTCCAATCGGTATTAACTAAGTACTCAGCCATAATACCATTAACTAATGAAATAACTTCAGCATCAGTTAAGTCAACAATTTTTGTACCAGTTGATACTCCAGCAGGAACTGAATAAACTTTTACATTAGGGCTATTAAATAATCCATAACCACCTGATGCATTAGCTCCAGTATATGCAATGATTTGTGAGAATAATTCCCAACCAGCACCAATTGCATCTTGATAAATTTGTTGTATAGCTTTTTGGAATCTAATAGTGTTTAATTTTTCAAGTTCAACAAATTTAAGATCGTAAGCAATTTCATAAGTATAAACTGCAGCGATATTTTGATTCATATTTGCATTAACTCTAGGAATTACACCAGCATTATTTCCAAATAACATTTCAGATTGTTGAGAAATTCCTTGCCACTCTACAGTGAAGAATTCAACGAAATCAACGAATCCACCGCCAACGTCTAAGTTGACATCTTTGCGCCAAGTAACATACCAAATTGGATCATATGCACTAGCATGTAATTTTGCTAATTCCGTAGAAACGAAAGCAAAGTTACTATCATGTAAATCTTTTTTATCATCAGGAATTAGAGTATCCCAATATTGTTTATTTACATCTTTTAAATGAATACCATTAGCAGCCTGAAGTGGCGCTTTTTCATCATAAAGTTGAAAATTTACTTTTCTAAATAATTCAGCCATTTTTCATACCTCCTAATATATTTTCTTAAGAACGGCTAATCCGCCCTCAGAAAGTCCTGTAAATCTAAATTGTGGTAACTCTAATTTTGTTTCATCAGATACAGCAGCCGCTACAGTAGATACTCTACCTTTAACAGCAGTTGGTTCAGTTCCAATTGCAGTAATTAAATATACTTTACTGTTTTCAACTGGTGCAGTTCCAACATAAGGTACTGCGATTTCTCCAGTTTCCATATTATTCCCTTGTTGTCCACCATTAACCTTAATAGGTGTAGTAGATCCAGGATAGAATGGATTAACTTTGACATTTGTAGCTTCACAAACACCAACAATTTGTAACGGATCTGTTACTGTTGCTGCATTTGCAGCATCTTCGTATACTCTATTAGTAGTTGTTTTAACCAATAATGCACCGAATTCAACACCTAATATACCATCAACTTTAGCTGTAAATGGTCTAATAGTGTTCAAGTTAATTACAGTTGGATAACCTTGCTTCAACTGAGCGTAACTCTCTTGAATAATCAATGTATTCATATTTGTTTCCTCCTATTTTCCTTGAGCAGTTTCGTGTTTTACACGTTCTGCTTCTTCTATTTCTATTTGTCTTACCTTTTCATCATCTTTAGCTTTTAATGCTGCATCAGCTAGCACTTTAGCCGCTTTACCTTCAGCTTTAGCTAATTTATCTACTGCTTCTTTTTCTGCTGCAATTTCTTCATCAGATAAAATTTTAGGTTTAGCTTTTTCACATGAATCAGTTAAGAATGTTTCCATATCTTTCATATCTGGATATGCATCTCTAAGACTTTGCATAAATGTCATATCTTTAATTTGTGATTCTGAATATTTAGCATCTATTGCTTTATCTTCTAAACTGATTTCTTTTACTTCATCTACAATATCGATTATTTCTTTTACTTCGTTTGTTTCTGAATCAAGAATAGTAAGAGTTTTCTCTAACTTATTCGATTCAACTTTACGCTTTTTAAATCCAATACCCATTTTATTTTTCCTCCAATTTTGATTTATAATACTGTGTTACAGCTTCTTCAGCTTCTTCTTCACTATCAAACCCTCTTGCTTCAATTACTTCGTTTGAATCCTTCAGTGAGAACTTATACAATTTCTCATCAGCCATAGTCTCACCTCCATCCAAACTTATTTGTTTTATTTCTTTTTCATCTAATATAATCTCTTTGATTTCGTCTAAGTCATTATCCATAATCATTGCTGATTTTGCACGACCTCTACCAACCAAAGCTAAATGATTTCCTCTAATATTCTTAATTCTTAAACGTTTTGCTCCACGATCAATAACATCAAAATCCCATGCATATCCTGCTGAAACTTGTTTTTTACCTTTTTCAATATCTTGTATAAGAGATTCATCTGTAACAATTATATCAACTAATAATAATTCATTACCTTCATCATCTAAGAAATCAGCTTTTCTAGGATTTACAGCTATACCTCTAGCTAATTCTTTTGAATTTTTGCTAGTAACTCTACCCTCTTCTGGATGACCATCTGTGAATATAATACCGTTAAATGATGCCATTGTTTCTTTTGAAAATACCTCACTTGCTGGTCTTTCCATATAGAATATATCATTCAATGTCTCTTTATTTGAGAACATCTCTTTACCTAAATATTTTTGTACACCGGTTCTAGCAGCAACAACATTAGTACAAACAAACATGTCATTAGCATCTCTACCGTTATTCTCACTAGACATTTCAGTTAAAAAATAACCATCTGGACTATCTTTTAATAGATTATTATCATGTAAATTTTTCTTTTTCTTCTTAGTCTTATACAAATAAATACAAGGAACAGAGTCAACATTCATTTCTTTCATAACAGCCATTCGATGTCTACCATCTTGGCTAGATCGATTTTCTTTAGATGTATCAATAAGTATATAAGGAATATCCCATTTCCATTGATCCTTATTATTTGACATAGTTAATTCTTCACTTGCTCTATTTTTCATATCTTCAATTAAATTTGCATCATGAGGATATACATCCATTTCAGTATGAGTACCAACTAATTTGACCACATCTTCAAAATATTGATCCGGTGATATCATTACTAATTTTGCATCTGTGATACCAAGTGATCCAAACCCTTCATGTTCAAACTGCCATGGTAATTTCTCATTGAAATACTGACAATTGTGAGATAAATCTATCATCTTCGACCACCTCGCTTTTCAAATTTATATTTAGGCTTATTTACCTCATTCGTTTTTTGTTTATTACGAATAGCACCTGTTTCTTTTTCTTTACCATTTTTTTCAGTTTCATCAATAGCATTAATACTATTAGCAACTTTAATTTCTTCTGATGACATTCTATCATCTGGTAAGCTATTAATTATTTCATCAGTTAAATTAGTACCAAAACCAGTAGATTTACTGAATTGTCTAATTTCAACAGCTACATCTTTAGCTGAAAATACACCCATATTTTTCATTTTTTCAGCATTATTAACAACTAATCCAGCTCTTTCTAACTTAGCTGTTTGACTTTCCTTGAATACTGGTAAGAAGTTATAAGTAGTACCTTCAGGCATATCTTTACCATTTGCAATTCTCCATAATACTGGTAAAAGTTTATCCATGATAGGTCTTAATATATAATCTTGCCTATTATTTAAAATTTGTTGATATATTTCAATTTCAGGAGTACTAGATCCATCTTGTTGGAAAATTAATCCTTTTGTATCAGCACTACCATATAGAATCATTTCTGGAATTTCCATTGCTCCAGATGTTGCTCTACGTTGTTGTGCTAAAATATCAGCTAATCCACTAATATTTGCTAATTGAAATTGTTGATATTCATCTTCTTTATCTAAGAAAGATAGATTGTTAAAATTACGATAATCAGTAACAGCTTTAATTCTACCTTCTAATTCTTGTCTACTTGAAATACTTTGAGCACCTAAATCACCACTAATACCTGAGAATAATCCTCTAACACCAGGCATTTTAATTACTTCAATTAATGCTTTTGAAAGCAATGATGCAATAGCAGCTCTTGTAGTTTCATCACGTGTTAACTCATCTAATAAATGTTGACCTTCAGGTAAATCCCATCCAGTTAATTGATATTTAGTAAATTGAACAGCAGCTCTATTACCACAACGTAATACTCTACTATAGTGATGTTTTGTAAATTCTATATTTTCTCCTGTATCACCAGTAATATAAAACTTGTAAAATTTATGTTTACCAAAATCATGAGTACCTAATGCTTCATATCCAGCAGTATCTTCCCATTGAAGGCCTTGCCATCTATCTTTAGTATATAAAGACATTTTTGCACCTTTTTTAATTTTGGATACTTCTAATTCAGACTCAGTATCAAACATGTTACCTTCAATTAACATAGCTGATGCTGCTCCACCATATATCATACCTTGTTTCAATAAATATTTTAGATCTGATTTATAAAAATCATATAAGGTTATAACATTATTAATATCTGTAGGATCTGCATCTGATGCAATCTCAAGATCTGCAACTGATGCATCTGATTTCTTATCAACACCATTTCTAAATACCCAAGATTGAGTATATAGTGTAGTCCATAAGAACCAATCTAAAAATGTACGTGTATATTGCCATTTTGACCAAGTTATGTTTGCATCGGCATTACCTACTTTTAATCTAGGATTACCAAAACCATCAGTCAAAACATTTGCGATAGCAGACGTAAGCCAATCTGCTTTATCTGTTTTTTCCATATTCTCACCTACTTCTTCATTTTTATTCTATCATAGATAGTTATATTTGTAAACATTTTAATAAAACACTGCATTTTCACCTTTTGCAGCTGCAACAACTACTCTTATACAACCTGCAAAGCCATCATCTAGTGAAATTAATTTAGGTTCTCTTTTTTCAACACTCTCTTTTGAGTATCTAACTATTTCAATATCTGCGATAGTGTGGTGGCAATGTCTCATAATTTTTATTCTATTCTTAGTGAATCCATTCTTTACTGATAAAATAGTTGGTTCAATTTTAGTATAATTTGGTTGTATTGGTAATTTACCCATTAACAAATTATATACTTCATTTCCTGATTCATAAATTAATCTTTTACCTCTTGCTAATTTTAAAAGTTCAGGGAATACATCCATACTTTTTCCTTCAAGAATATGTTCATTTATTACAACAAAGGTATCTGTAGTATAATCTTGAACAATCTCTAAACATTTCCATATATTATCTTTTTTATGTATTGCTAAATCTATAGCTTTGCCAGTTGAATCATACACATCTGTAATATTATTTTCATCAAATTCTCTACCATATGCTTTAAGTCCTGCATCAGTATATGAATAAATAATTGCTTGTGAGAATGCATCTACAATATCATCATGTTTTACAAATGGGAAAGTAGTAAGCATTTGAATTAAGAATATTAAACTTTTAGGTTTAGATCCATCTGGATTCAATACAAATTCTACATTATCATTATTTACATAATCTGAAGCAATATCCAATCTTTGACCTTTTGATTTTGTTCCAGGTTGGAATTCAACAATACCTGATACTTCTTTCTTTAAATCTTGAATTAATACTGATCCATTTGCTTTATCTTCATAGATTTGTATAACACCAGGTTTAACTTTAGCAAGAACTTTTACATATTTCTTTTGCTCTGGATAACCCATAGTTTCTTCAAATCCATCTAATATTGCAACTTTAGCTAAATGCTTTTCAAAATATATACATCCAGTTTTATCTGATTCATCTTTACCTTTTACAGGAAAATCGAATGAAGCATACTTTCTAGCACCTTTTTCTTTATAATTAATAAGATATTCATCATATGTAATCCATGAGATCATATGAGGTTTGATATAAGTTAATTCTGAGTTAATCGCATTTTGTTGATACTGAGTTTCAAATGTACCATGACCTACTAAATCTCTAAGATTTGAATAATCTCCAAATCGATCAGGCCATAAACAGTCTCCTTTTTTTAATACTTTAGTTTTACCACTACAAGGATAAATAATTACACTATCCTCTTCAGCAATAGCTTTTATAACAGTTTTTGTATATTGTTCACGTAATCCTTCATCATTTTCAATCATACCTGATATATCACCAGGAGCTAATCGTTGCATGATATTCCAAATTATACTATCTATTCCTTGATTCCTACGAGTTGGCATAGTATTAGTCCAATATGATTGAGCATTTGCTAATACTTCTTTATCTTTTCTAGCATGTTCAGATGATACAATATCATCATTAATAATTATATCTGCTCCAAATCCAGTAAAGTTTGTCATACCTACTGAGAACATTTTACCACCATGAGCAAAAGAGATCTCTTTAGCGGTACTTTTTACAATCTTTAATCCATCATCATGCCCAAATAGTTTATCAAACTTAACGGATTTGATGATTTTTTGACGTTTCATATTAAAGTCAGTTGCTAGATCTTGTATATGTGATACTGATGCTATCTCTTTTGGAAGGATAGTATTTAACCATACTGGACCTACAACATTATGTGTTGTTGATTTAGAATGTCGAGGTGGCATATTTAAATCATGATTATTTCGATCTGGATGATCTCTGATAGGACACTCGCCACCTGTTGCAAGTTTGATATTTGCATATTCGTCATCAGTAATCCAATCACCTTTTACCCATTCTGGTAGAAAACCACGAACAGTATATTGAAACATTTCAGCTTGATATTCCATAAGCCATAATTCTTTTAATTCTGCTCCATCAAATGTATCCCAAAAATGTTTTACAAACTCATATAAAGATTTTTGAAGTAATGTTCTATGTATTGAAGTTAAATCAAAATCTTCAATTTTCATCGTTAGTTATAACTTCCACTGGTTCTATAGCTTTCATAGCTGCTGCAATTTCATCTGTAGTTTTAGCTGCCATGATAACTTTTAACATTTCTGGTGGTAATAATCTTGGATCAATAGTTTCTTTTTTATGAGTTATTGTAATTTCTTCAGGTTGTTTCATTCTATATTTCTCTGGTGCTTTATTAGTTAAGAAGAATTGAATAGCCTTCACATCAGGTTTAACATGTTTAACTGTAGTCTTATTAATATGTCGATCTCCATCCCATCCTTCAGTTTTTTCAGTATAATCATATCCCATGGCACTACTTCTTAATGCATCTTCAACTTCTTCAATAGCATATTTATTACCACGATCAAGAGCTTCTTTGTAAATAGGATATTCATCACATTTTTTACGCATCATATTATCCCATTTACCTAAGGTAAGTTTTAATGTTTTTCTTATATCTTTGTAAGGAGTACCTTTAGCAGCTAATATATAAATTTTTTGAGCTACAACTTTATCCTCACCTGATGCATCCATGTAAAAAAGATCGGTTGGTCTACCCATCTGCTTTGGTGGTGCTTTTTCACCAGGTTCTAAACCTTCACGATATTCTTTAATTGTCCGTATATCTTTTAATGGTTTCTTAGTTTTCTTAGGTTTATGTCGTTTAGCCATTTAAATCACCACCTGTACAAAAAATATAAATACCTTTAATAAGTTCAGCTTTTTCCTGATCTATATGTTTATATTTAAATTTTTTAGTTTCAATACTATAATAGAAAATCTCATATTTATCGATCTCAATAATTAATCTTTCTTCATTACAAAAAATATTAACATTAATTGTAGGAAAATATTTAGTTTTTAACTCTTGTAAAAATATTTTTATAAAATTATTCATGTGAATCACCTCTTAATAGTTTTGAAGGGCAGAGTCAACTTAATGATCTCACACCCTTCAGGTTTCTATAATACTACTTTGCATAGTACCTCCTTTTAATGAGTCTAACCCTACTTAAGGTCTCTCACTTTAAAATCTTTAATTAACTTTTTTAATACTAATCCATATATAGGTACATATATTATTAATATAATACTAGCTACAATATTACCAAGTTTGAAATTTATTATAGAAAATGTAAATATAAAGCACATCATGAATACTAAAAATATTGCTTGTGCCTCAAATAATATCTTTTTCATTAGTTATGATTCCTCCTAACAAATTCAACTATCTGTTCTAATAATGAACCTATTGTTTTTTGAATATTATTAACTATTGGATATATTTCTTTAATCTTTTCAATTAATTCATTAGCTTCAACATCTATGTTTCTTACTTCAGCTGCATATATATTCCATGATTTATTTGCTAATTCATCAGTATTATAATCACTAAATAAAAGACAATCCATACATTGACAAACTGTACCTCCCTCAAACATATATATTTCAGTTGATCCACATTCTTTACATTTTAATTTTTCCATAATTTGGTTCCCTCGCTAATCTTGATATTTTAAAATTTTTATATATCTAAAGCTGATGAATATTCTCTCGTACAGTTTATTGTACTGTCGCCCTATGCCATTGAAAACTGTCAGGTACTCTGATAATACAGTTCACTCTAGACTTTTCTATTTTATAATGGTGGAAGGTCAGAACATATGCGACTACTGCTCTAGAACAGCAAAGCAATCCAGGTATCTGACCTTCATCGGAACTACATCCGAGTCACCTTGGTGTTATTTATTTGGCGGTAGTAGAAGGATTTGAACCTACGACTTCTTGATTAACAGTCAAGCGCTCTACCGACTGAGCTATACTACCATGGTGGAGTTGAGGGGATTTGAACCCCTGTCTACTATAATCGTTATACCACTATCTACACAGTTAGTTAATCCTTAAATTTTTAAGTCCTTTATTGATACTAGAATTAACAAAACTTTCAGTAAGGACTAAACATTATCTTAAATCCAGTTATGTTCATATCCTGAATTGCAGCTACGGTTCTTAGCAAGATTACTATTGGATGTAGCCACCAACAGGTCTTGTCTCATTAATTTATTTTAATAAGATACAGCTAATTCATTTTGAGGAGTAAAGATTCCTGCTAAGAAATTAACTGCTTTGTTTAAAGTTTTTCCGATTGTTTTTAAATGACAGAATGTTGTCAGCACTGTGCTAATGTTATCCGGTGTTACAATATCGAATTCCGGAACAACCCCAATTACAAGAGGTAGTAAGTCTCTTGTACGCTTACGTTGATTAATATATAAGTAATACTGGCAGTCGAGGATAGAATTGAACTATCGATCATGGAGTCAAAGTCCATTGCCTTACCACTTGGCCACTCGACTATCTAGAGATATAAGTACTCGCCAATACTTATACCTCTATAACGAAAGAAAGGAGATGAAAGAATGAAAAACAAAAAAGCATATACTCAGTACCCATTTCCGAGTATTTTATATCTACTATATTACTATAGTTTGATATTTTAATATATTGAGACCGACTTATCCTTTTGTCCACTATAATTAATGTATAACTTTTTAACTTCGCCTTTTATCATATAGGAACTAGTTATCTAAAGATACGTACAAGTTATAGGATGGAATCGAACCATCTTTCTCTTAGTGCTGATTAACACCTACCAGTTGCTTAGATTTCTCTACAACCGTTCTCATAACTATATAATACTACAAGTTTTGATATTTGTCTACTGTGGCATACTTTAGCTAAATAGAATCTATGGTGTGTATACTTTCTATGTATGGGAGAGTAGTAATGGTTATGAACATAACTAAAAGGTTAATAGAAGTTTGAAAAAATGGTGTATATATAATGAGGTTAAATCACCGTCCTTTTCTTCATCTGACCATAACAGTCTTTTTGGTGTTTTCCATGCTGATCACTAGATATATAATAACACTCACTATGTACATACTACCATACATATGTTATATTGTGGTTATGTATATGGTTATATCATGCTATTACAATAAATAATCCCTTGATATGTAGTGTGGTTATGATGTGGTTATGCTCCATACGGGCATGCGGGAAGGTTAAAAGGTGAGATGTCTCTAACTTGTATCTATTCCACTTATAATCA
>LGOV01001156.1_pt6 | contig 21557 bp, 21 predicted proteins | sample 469881 | NCBI WGS metagenome assembly LGOV01 (sample SAMN03857199, study PRJNA290197) | marine sediment metagenome | biome: marine cold seep biome; feature: cold seep; material: marine sediment; isolation source: sample #5579, elevator 3A push core 41 containing 12 cm of sediment... ...
CTAATCCGTAATGTTTACCTCGTTGGAACTGACATACCCTTGGGCATTTCTGCTGCTAGGGCTGCTGCCATTGATTGTGCTTGCAGGCCTGCGCTGGCGCGAAACGATACCGTTTTCACGCGTCGATAGTCGTTTTGAAACGATCGCTCCAACCTCATTCGTTCGCCATTACGAAACCCTGCTATTTGTTGCTGCGTATTTGTGTTTGGTGTTAAGCATCGTCGATATCAGTTATGCCCGTCAGGAAGTGGAAGAGTTTATCGAGTCGAAGTGGATCTTCCTCACCTTGGACATGTCTGGTTCGATGCAACGACCCATTAACCGCTTCTCCGACCAAACGCTCGACGATTTGGCACTCGATGGCATTGAGAGTTTTATCGATATTCGAGGCGTTGAAGACTACATCGGACTGGTCGCGTTTTCCAGCACGCCAAAACTCTTAGCACCGTTGACGTTTGATCGCCGCCTGCTACGCAAGAAAATTGAACTGTTGCGGCGCAAAAACCATACTCCCATCTACCGTCAGCTCACCTCTGGTGGTGGCACCAATGCTTCGGAAGCGGTGTGGCTGGCGTTATCGGCGTTCTTTTCCATGCTGCCAGAAAAAAGTCGTCTAAGTCTGGACGAGATTTCCGCCCTACGCAACTTTCTCCTCGGAGCACCAGGCGGACTGCTCGACGTGCCAGACAAACTGCACCAGCAGCAATTTGGTACCGGCAAGGCGGTGATTCTGTTTACCGATGGCCGCATTGAACCGACGTTGCGCGCTCATAAACGTAAGGGCAAGGTTCCCAACCTCGTCAATGTGATTGAGTTGATGAAAGCTCTCGGTATCCGCTTCTACATCATCTCAGTTGGTGGTGAAGTGGATACAGCTGTTCAGCGCGCCATGGACGATGTTGGTCGTGATATTGGCCGTATTTTTGTTACCGCAAAATCGCTTCAGCAACAAACGATTCACGAGGTCTATCAGGAGATCGATAACCTCGAAAGCAACCACAATCTGACCCGAGTCACACAGGTGACCCGCTCCACTCGGCCATTTTTTGCCATTGCTGGCTGGTTGCTGGTTTTAATCCATGTGCTATTACGTAACGTGCCACCGTTACGCCGACTCTAAAGTGTCGTTACAGAAACAAAGGTGAAATTATGACTAAACCGAAATCAACGAACAAAAACAGATCGGCATTAACCTCTGCCCTATTCTGGCTATTACTGTCCGCCTGTTTGGTCGTCGCTATTGATGGTGCCATCAGTTATCAGCGCGCGAGCCAGCGTCATGAAAATGAGCAACAGTTTTATCAGCAACTGGCACAAGTGCAGCAGAACGAAGAGCAGAACGGGCAAGGCGTCGAACTCTCTGAGTTGACCATATTGCAACAGCGGGCGCAACACCTCCAATTAGCGGTACCATCGCTTGATTATCTTATTCTCTACCATCAGTGGCTAGATGCTTTAACCCATTTCGACAAATTAGTTGCTGGGGCAGAAAACCGCTATGTTTCGAGCGATCTTGATAGCCTGCGTAACGATGTTCATCAATCATTACTGCAACTACGCGCTCGCTGCGATAAGCAATTGCGCTACGGCGATGGTAACGAAGCTAAGAATAATGACCACCATTGGCCCATCTATAATTTACGCGGTGCCGTATCCGTGATGATGGCCTATAGCCTGATCGAATTTTCACAAGATAGCGAGAAAAGCCGAACGTTTCTCGCTGATGCGGTGGAAGATTTTAAACTGTCGATCCGCAGCGTTGATGAAAGTGATGTACTACCTGGTCAACGAATGATCCCACGCTGGAATTTAGAACTGATTGTTGGCGCAGGAGAATCGGTGGTAGTCGGTCGTCAGCTCGGTGGCGATTCGGTCGAGGAGATGCGCGGACAACTTCAAGCTGTCGTACCTAATGTCGGCGGCTATTCACCAGGGGCTCCCCTTGAAACAAGGGTACGTAAATAAACGGATGATGCGATGAAGTGGACCCAACCTGCATACCTATTATTGCTGCTCGCATTACCCGTAATGGTGCTGCTCACCCTGGTGACAGAACGCTACTGGCAACGTGTTCGTGTGCTCTGGTCTGGACAGCGAGCACGATTACACTGGCGCAGTCAATTGCGCCTTGCACTGATTGCGGCACTTTTTATCGTGTTACCGCTGGCGTTAGCAGGTTTGACTGTTCCGTCTATGGCTGGGCAGAGTACTCATGAACGGATGACGTTGGTGATCGGCCTCGATGTGAGCAAATCGATGCTAGCCGAAGATGTACTTGAATCCCCTGAGCCGCAGCGTCTGGCAAATCGTTTAAACCTAGGTCGTTCGTTTATCAATGATCTCCTCAATGAACTGGAAAATGAACGAGTCGGATTGTTCTTCTTTGCTCGTGACGGTATGGAAGTGGTACCACCAACACGCGACCATGGTTTTATCCGCTATATCCTTCGCCATACCGATATGGGGCGTCTCACCGATTCAGGTAGTGACCTTGTCGCGGCGCTGACAACGGCTGATAACATGATGGCTGATGACAGCTCTCAGGCCAATGAAGCGGTGGTACTTATTACTGATGGCGAAGATACTGAAAACACACTTGAACAACTGATGAACCACCTCCAATCACCGAAGACCAAACAACGACCCGTTTATAGCGTGCGCGTTGGTAGCGAGGAATCGGTTCTTATCCCAATTCGCAAACCGGGGATTCCCACCATTGAAGGATTTTACACCGATGAACAAGGGATTACCCTACAAACCCGAGCCAGTGACGCACGATTACAACACATTACAGCGTTAACCCAAGGAGCGAACTGGCATTATCGCAGCGACACCAGCAGAGCGGCTCAACAGGTCGTGGATCAGATTCTACAACATGCTCAACAGACTGATAAAGCGGTTGTTTCATCATTGGGTTGGTTAGACCTCAGTAGCCTGTTTTTGATGTTTAGCTTAGCTCTTTATTCTCTCTATATGATGGTATAAATCCCCCATGTTAAACGGTGACCTCAGGTTCATAACTGCGACAGTTGTTTCATAATAGAACATATGTTTTTTCTGCCAGACAAAAGTGAATCCTTTTGCTAATATGCAATAAACCAATAAGAATCAATAAGTTGTATACGGCATATCGCTTAAAAGTTTCCCTATTATAGTGATTGGTATGATCATTGCGATAGTAGATTATGCGTCATCGTTAACATAAAAACGGTGATTAATTACTTCGAATACAACTCCTACCCTACCGAGGATGTCCTCAATAGAGATGGCTGTATTTTAAGCAGTCTCTTTTGGGAGTGGAGTTTTTATAATGATGTGCAAACTAAGAAATGGAGACGAAAACCATGGATAAAATTTTCCGCGTTAACATGACAGACCTGACCACCACTACCGAAGAGGTTCCCCTTGAATGGGTAGGCCTAGGCGGTAGAGCACTCACTTCTACGATTGTTGCGAGTGAAGTTATCCCTACGTGCCATGCTTTAGGTCCCAATAATAAATTGGTTTTCGCTCCCGGGTTACTTAGCGGTACCGCTGCGGCCCAATCTGGCCGGATGTCCTGTGGTGCAAAAAGTCCGTTAACTGGTGGTATTAAAGAGAGTAACTCCGGTGGTACAACAGCTCAGCAATTTGCTCGCATGGGGATTAAAGCGCTGATCATTGAGGGACTACCTCAAGAAGATAAGTTCTACAGCCTGCATGTGACAAAAGACAGTGTTACAATTTCTGAAGAATCTGAACTGATCGGTAAAGGTAACTTTGCTGTCATTGAAGATCAAATGGCTAAAAAAGGAGATAAGATCGGGGTCATGACCATCGGTATTGCCGGTGAATTAAAAATGGCCGCCGCGAACATCTCAGTAAAAGATCCCGACGGTAAAATCCGTAGTCACGGTCGTGGTGGCATGGGTGCGGTAATGGGCTCTAAAAAAATAAAATATATCACTGTTGACGCTGAAGGTTGCGGCCCGCTTCAACTCGCGGACTCAGATAAATTCAAAGCAGCATCACGTGTATTCGCAAAATCAATAATGGACCACCCTGTCGCAGGTGAAGGGTTGGGCACCTATGGAACCAATGTCTTAGTCAATATTCTCAATGAGGCCGGCGGTTTACCAACGAAGAACTTTAGGTATGGCCAGTTCGACGATCACGACAAAATTAGTGGCGAAACCATGCATGACACCATTGTTGCACGCGGTGGAAAACCAAAGCACGGCTGTCATAAAGGGTGTATCATTCAATGTTCACAGGTATACAACGACAAAGATGGCAACTATGTTACATCTGGCTTCGAATATGAAACCATTTGGGGTATGGGTGCTAACTGTTGCATCAATGACCTTGATGCCATTGCTGAAGCCGATAGCTTGATGGACGATATCGGCCTAGATTCCATCGAAACAGTCGTTATGTTTGGTGTCGCCATGGAAGCTGGTATTCTCGAGTTTGGTGATAGCCAAGGGATTCTGCGCCTGTTACGTGAAGAGATTGGTCAAGGAACTCCGCTGGGTCGTATCCTTGGTAGCGGAACGGGTATTGTCGGAAAAGTTTACGGCGTAACTCGTGTACCGGTGGTTAAAAATCAAGGCATCCCAGCTTACGACCCACGTAGCGTTAAGGGAATTGGAATCACCTACGCAACAAGTACTATGGGTGCAGACCACACCGCGGGCTACACGATTGCCACCAATATTCTCGGTATCGGTGGTCATGTTGATCCATTATCAAAAGTTGGTCAGGTTGAATTATCGCGCAATTTACAAATTGCCACCGCAGCGATTGACTCGACAGGAATGTGCGTATTTATCGCCTTCCCAGCGTTAGATATCCCTGAGTGCTTACCAGCGCTGATTGATATGATTAACGCCCGTTTCGGTTGTGAACTCTCTGGTGATGATGTGACCGAGTTGGGCAAAAGCGTTCTTAAACTTGAGCGTCAATTTAATCTCGATGCGGGTCTCTCCAATAAAGAGGACCGTTTACCAGAATTTTTTAAGAGCGATCCAGTATTACCTCACAATGCAGTGTGGGACTTTACCGACTCTGAGATCGACGAATTCTGGAACTTCTAAATTAAACGAATGATTTGTTGCCGGGTGTACTCTCCCCCCTCCTTGGGTGCACCCGGATTTTTTAAGAAACTAGGAGGCTATCCGACAACAGAAGAGACTACTGCGAAACCGTTCAACCGGTTTCTCGCTACGCCTCCTATTGTCGGACAACCTCCTATCGGAGTTTTTATGATTTCAGTAACAGTCAAACTGTTTGCCCAGTTTCGCAATGATCGTTTTAAAATTGAGCAGCGCGACTATGCTGAACCCATATCGACCCGCCAAATATTAGCTGAACTTGGAATTCCAACAGATGAGCTAGGGGTACTGATGATCAACAATCGGCATGCCGAACTAGATCAACTCCTCACTGAGGGTGATTCTGTTGGAATTTTCCCACTGGTTGGAGGCGGCTAGAATGTCAGAAGTTGATCAATGGATCGCAGACAATACGTACAATGGCCTCTTCCTCTGGGCCGATCAAGTGGCAGCGGCAAATACCTTCAACACCAGTATCGCCGTCATTGAAGGTCTTGCCCTGAAACAAGGGATATTACCGGCACGCTATCAACGTAACCGTAATGTACTCTCCTGTGAAGATCAGTTGCGTCTTTTTTGCAGCCACGTTGTTGTCATCGGCTGTGGTGGACTGGGTGGACATGTTATTGAAGGGTTGGTACGCCTTGGCGTTGGCCACCTCACCATCATTGATCCCGATATTTTCGAAGAACACAATCTCAATCGTCAGACATTTTGTACCATCAACAATCTCGGCCGCAACAAGGCCGAAGTCACCGCCGAGCGGCTCGCCGAATTAAATCCAGCAGTAACGATTTCATCCCATGTTCTTGCTTTTTCTTCCAATAATGGCAATAAGCTGCTATCTGGTGCGGATATCGTTGTCGATGCCCTTGACAGCATCGTTGTCCGCCTTGAGCTATCAGCCGTATGTCGAGATCTTAGCTTACCATTGGTGCATGGTGCTATCGGCGGTTGGTCAGGTCAGGTGACGTCACAGTTACCAGGTGACAACAGTCTCGAAACGCTCTATGTTGGCAAAGAGAACCATACAGGAGTAGAGAAAGAGATGGGTAACCCCTCTTTTACCCCAGCATTGGTGGCTGCCCTTCAGATAACTGAAACAACCAAGATCCTACTTAACATCGGTGAGCCTCTTAGTCGCCGCTTGTTAACCATCGACCTGTTCGATATGGAATTTGTTGAAATTCAACTCTGATTGATACACAGCGGATTCTCACCTTTTCACTTTATCTATCCCCCATATCATGGCGACTTAACATGGAACAGCCCCTTGTTGATCGATATCAACGCAAAATAAATTATCTACGCCTTTCGGTAACGGATCGGTGCAATTTTCGCTGTATTTACTGTATGCCCGCTGAGGGAATTGATCAATGTAGCCATCAGCAAATTTTGAGTTACGAAAATTTTTATTCCATTGCTGAAACAGCGGTAGCCCTCGGCATCGAGAAGATCCGCCTTACCGGTGGTGAGCCGTTGATTCGCAAAGGAATTCTGCCATTCATGCAACGGTTAAACGACCTTGATGGTCTAAAACAGCTTGTTGTTACCACCAATGGTTTCAATCTTCTCCAAACAGCCAAACCGCTGTGTGATTTAGGGATTAACTATTTAAATGTTAGCTTAGATTCTTTGAAAGCCGATCGATTTGCCCGAATCACCCGAATCGGTGCCCTAAAACCAGTATGGGATGGACTTGTCCTTGCTGATACATTGGCAATCCCTCTCAAGGTGAACATGGTGGTGATGAGGGGAGTTAATGATGATGAGATTGCTGATTTCGCAGCGCTGACATTGAAATACAACTGGTCGGTACGCTTTATCGAATATATGCCTAATTCAGATGGCAGCAAGCATGAACGCGGACTGAGTGCTGATGAGATCTATCAACGGATAAACAGGCTCTACCCCCTCGAAGAGATCAGCCATCGCCAACTAGCAGGGCCAGCGACAAATTATCGAATGAAGGGGGCGAAAGGAACCATTGGTATTATCTCCGCCCTTTCTTGTTCGTTTTGTTCTTCGTGTAACCGCCTACGAGTTAGCTCGACGGGAGTTCTGCGAAATTGCTTGTTTTCAGATCAAGAAACTGATTTAAAACCGTACCTTGATAGGGGTGATTTAACAGGCCTCAAAGAAGCGATTATTGCCAATGTCGATCAAAAGCCAGAACAACACACGGTGAGCTGGAACAACAGTGATCTACCCAACCTACACATGTCTAAAATTGGCGGTTAAACCGACCAAATAAACAAGGAGTACACAATGGATATATCCAAAACGATTGCAGAACTGAAAAAAGACCCCGAATTTGCTAACAATGTCGGAATGGTGCTGGCTCATAATGGCATTGTTCGCGGCTGGTCACGTGCCGATGGCGCAAACATTTGCCAAATGGAGGTTGCTTCCGATCTCGAAAAAATCGAGCAAATTCGTCAAGAGATTGAAAATATGGAAGGAATATTCAAGGTAGTCGTTGAAGCTCGTTCTGGCCTCATGATACCTGGTGACGATGTATTATTTATTATCGTTGCTGGAGATATTCGCGAAAATGTCAAGCCCGCCCTCGCCCTGATGTTGGATCGCGTCAAGGCTGAAGGGGTGAGTAAGAGAGAAGTTTACAGCGCGATTTAAAATCAATACTATCGGCCAGCTAATTTATCACCCACAAAACAACAAGAAATTTCAGCGAAGATTGAGAATAACCCCATTGCACAGCCATGCGTGATATCATACATCCCTATAGGTTACACTCACACCTTCAAGGAGTAAGATAATGGGCAAAGGCATGGATACTAAGAAATCAGATAAGAAAGAACCTGCCAAGAGCAAGAAAGAAAAAAAGGAAGCGAAAAAAATTAAGAAGGCAGAAAAGAGTAAATAAGAGTGAGGGGAAAATTCCCCGTACCAGTAAACACATGACATAACACAGCGGGCCTGAATTCTCTTTGAATTCAGGCCCGCTTTTTGTTTTCTTGCGTTGAACACCAAAGATACTTAAGTAGTCACACCTATTATTGATTAGGGTGATACATCACAAACACCTGTAACAATTAATTCGTAGAGCGCAAAAGTTAATGCCATCAGGTCGGCAACCCCACCCATCGTTAGGTTCATCTCCTGATACAGGGCATTACGTTGGCGCAACCACAGGATGACATCAACCCCATCATTGAGACACTTTTCAAGATATGCCCCATCAGCTTGAATCTGTTTAAGTCCCGAGCTACCACAGCGGTGGTAGCTGGTGGTATCCTCCGTGACCTGCATCAGCCCTGCCATCATCATCAATGCTGCCCGCTGCGGGTCACCCTGAACCATGGCATGGTGGTAAATTGGTAAGGCGTAGTCAAACACTGCCGGTAAACCGTGCAAACATTCATCGACAATACCACCGGTAGCGTAACGCTGGCGTACCGCTTGGCCATGCGACGATTCAAGTTGATGGTTAAAGTAGATTTGAGCGAGCTGTATGATTTCAGCTCGCACATCTCTCTGATTGCGCGCGGCAAGAAGTGTTAAACCACTGAGGAAAATATAACCACGATGGGTGTTACTGCCACACTGCTGGTGCATCCGTTGTTCGGCAGCAATTCCGATCCGTTTAAGATCCATCATATTCAGCGTTGGCACTTCAAGCAATAACAGCTCGCGATAAAATAGTTCGAGTAAACGAACCGAGTGCTGCATAATCTCAAAACTAAGATCAGGGTGCGAACCACTATTATCCTGATCAACCAGTCCCGGTTTGGGCGTTAATTGCAGCTCGCTTAGCGCACCGCCACAAAAAGCCCGTGCTAAGACATTAGTTGATAAAGGTGGATAATCGCTGCTGTGCAGATTGAACGATAGCATCTGGTTCATGATTTCCTGTCCTCATACATTCCACAGCGGGTCGCTCACAGAGTAAACACCTACGCGCCTTAAAGCCTAAATTCGCACGCCCCAACTGATCACCATCGTTAGTGTAGATATCAACATCCAACAGTCGCGCTGCAGGCGTTTGCTCCTCGATCTTCACGGCCAACTCTTTGCAGCGTTGCGGCGCCAAATCACAGACAAACAACATATAGAGTCCTGCGGCATCACGATTTGTCACCACGCAGTGTGCACCTGTTTTCACCTCAACACATCTACGCCCCCACGCCATCAACGCTTCGCCCCCGGCCGGGAGTTTATCTGGGCCGGGGATATTCAACGCCATCATGATCACCGTATTATGCTCAGTGTTGATAAAAGAGTTCAGGTCAAGCTGACGCAGATCACGTGCAGCGAGCAGATCACTCTTTAACTCGGCGGACACAGTCAATAATGGTTCCGTCGCGATATTCGATAACAGCAACGATATCATCTTCAAACTCCAATGGTTTTGGGATGCCAGTCATGGCAACAATCTCTTGCTGCAGCTGGCGAATATCCTTCACCGGCAATTTACGCTTAATCAGCTCTTTTTTCAGTTCGGGATGTTGGTCATTCACCGCAATACCCCGCTCAGTCACAATCACATCAACGGTTTCACCTGGTGTGGTGATGGTGGTCACGGCATCGCGAACGATGGGCAAACGGCCACGAATCGAGGGGACAGTAATAATCGATAGTTTGGCCCCAGCAGCGGTATCGCTATGGCCACCGGTATTATGCAATAAGTAGCCGTTTGACTCAGTATTGACATTGACATTAAAATCAACATCGACCTCTGTCGCACCAAGAATAACGGCATCGAGTTGATTAACTACCGCACCACTATTAAATGGATTAGCATACATATCGGCGCTGATCTCCAAATGCTTCATATTGCGGCCGATCGACTTCACCGCCTCAAGATCAAAGCACTGCACATCAAATAGCGTATCAAATAGCCCTTGTTCGAGCATATCGACAAAATAACTGGTGATACCACCACTGCCAAAACTGCCCTTTACCCCAGCAGCAAGCATCTTTTTACGCACATTATCGGCCACCGCAAGACTGGTGCCACCAGCACCCGTTTGAAACGAGAAACCATCTTTGATCAATCCAGCAGTTTCAATCACCTCACTGGCATATTTGGCAATCATCAGCCCAACAGGGTCTTTGGTGATACGGGTTGTGGTCGAAACAATTTTGCTCGGATCGCCAAGTTTTTCAACCTGTACGACATAATCCACTTGAGTTTGATCAATCGATATCGGCGAAACGGGATAGTCGTGTAAATTATCAGTCACCGCAATCACACAATGGGCATATTCAGCGTCGAGATGAGCATAGCCGAGGGAGCCACAGGCTGAAGGACCGTAGTAGCCATTCATATTGCCATAACGATCACACTGCGGCGCGGCAATGAATGCCACATCCACCTTTACTTCGCCAGTTGACATGGCCCGAGCACGGCCACCATGGGTACGGACGATGATCGGACAGCTGATCTCACCCTTGCTCGCCATCTCACCAATTAAGCCATTCACACCACACTCAAAGCCACGGATGGTGCCACTCTTGATGTACGGGATCAACTCTGCGTGCACCGGATGGATCGATGTTGAGGCGATGGTGATATCGCGAATATCGAGTGAATCGATCACCCGCACCACCATGTTCAATAACATGTCGCCATTGCGCAGATGATGATGAGTCGAGATACACATGCCATCTTTCAGTCCCGAGGCGATGATGGCGTCTTTAAGACTGGCCAACACTTTGTTAAAACCCGGATTCACGCGGCGCAAGGTGCGACTAGCACGCTGACCTGTAGGCTGTAAGGAAAACGGATCGCAATACGGACGCCGCGCTTGGTTATTAAAGATTTCAGGGACAAGCCGCCCCAGACTATTTCGCACCATAAATCACCTCATCATCCAGCTCGTAATCAAGTAAACCTTGAGAAACGGCGGTTTTAATCACTCGGGCAGCACGCTTGACCACTGGAGCATCAATCATTTTACCATTGAGGGCAATAACACCCGTACCCATCTCACGAGCGCGAATAATCGCTTCAATCACCTGTTTAGCGTATTCGATCTCTTTTGGTTTCGGGGCAAACACCTCATGAACCACATCTACTTGACGCGGATTAACCAACGATTTACCGGTAAAGCCAAGGCGCTTAACTAACTCAACCTCGGTGCGAAAACTATCCATATCGCCAACATCAGCAAAAATGGTATCCACCGCCTGAATTCCCGCTGCTTTGGCTGCCCACAACACCCGAGTACGGGCACTGAACAGCTCATCACCTTTTTTAGTTCGTTCAATCTCCATGTCGGCGGTAAAATCCTCGGCACCAAACGCCAACGCAATCACTCGCGATGAGCAGCGGGCAATTTTAATGCAGTTAATCACCCCCATAGCGCTTTCAATAGAGGGGATAATCTTAAACGTGCCAATCTTCAGCCCTAACGTCTCCTCCATTTCGGTTAACATGGTATCGAGACGCTCGACAATCTCTGGAGTATCGGCTTTGGGGAGCCGGATACCATCAGGTAGTGATGGCAACACACTCAGCAGGTCGCCGTAACCCCATTCGGTATCCAAAGCATTAATACGAATAAACACCTCTTTGTTACGATCCTGATAAGAGGCCACAAATTTACTCACCAAACTACGAGCAGCATCTTTTTCATTCAGCGGCACCGCATCTTCAAGGTCAATAAAGACGGTATCGCAGTTAAATACGGGGATATTTTGCAGCATCGACGGCATATTTCCCGGCACGTACAGCAACGAACGGCGTAAACTCAGGACAGGATCACTCATCTTTGTCCCCCAAATAAAAGGTTGAAATTCCACCACTTTTCGACTGATGACGTTCAACGACACCAGTCACAGTGAATTCTTCAATCATAATTTCGCAACTGGCAAATATCCGCGCATCAAACAGATGCCCGCCCAGTACCTCGCCAGTCGATTTCGACATCAAGATATGCAGATGACAATCACTCTCGCCCTTATCATTAGGGACAATATTGCCCTCTAAGCCCAACATCTCAAACGGGCCATCGAATTCATGAATATTCATACGTGGCGCAGAAATGGGAAGTTTCGCCCCCGCTTTAATGCCACGGATACGAACGTCAGTCACTGACCCCACCGCCGATGTGATCACCGCATTTTTAACACCGGTTTCCGCTGCAAAGTCGAATAACTTTTCGACCAACTTTTCGCCAGGGGATATTTTGAGTAAAAAACGGCGCCCTGTTGAGCACTCTTTATACCAAGCGTTATCCATCTATCCCTCCATCGATCGCCGTACGGCGGTCTCAATACGTGCATCAATCGCATAATCCAACGCACCACGATCACTCACCCGAATCAGGCCTTGAGTGACCTCCAAAGTGGCCAACTGCTGTTCGATCCGTTGGCGAATCAAGTGTTCAAACTGTTTGAGCACCGTCGATTCAATCTCAATAATTAACTGATCTGCTGGTTCAACAAAAACCATTATATCGCTCGATTGCATGGTACCTGCTCTTGCTTTTGATTGAATCTCCATTAATGCCTCCGAAATTCAGGATCTAAATGAACCTGCTTAGAAAATTTACTTGAAGTTAAAAAGTTTAGCGTTGTTTCAGGCACTAGCTGTGACAAGTTGTCTAAAGAGTGCTGCACCAGTAATTGACGTACTTGAGAAGCACTAATCGCCCCTTGATCCGATTCGACCCGGGCAAATTGGCACAACTCGATCTCATATTGAGGTAACTGCTCATGCAACGCGTTGTTGTAGGCACGGGTTGTCGCACAATAGGGTTCAAAGCCAACAAAACGGTGCTTAATTGAAAATGCTGGTGCTAAGTAGCGACCAAACAATTGAATATCGATCTGAACCTGCTGTTCTCTGGCAAGAGTGCTGTTATTAAGAAAATAATCGGGAAAGGTAACGTGACTTATCGCATAGGGACCAGTGGGCAACACACTGACATTACTCAGGTGAGCGACCCCTTTTTTCACCAGATCGAAACGAACATCAAAGGGGAAACTGGAGCGGTTTTCCTCCACCACAAACACATACAACCAATCGACAATCGCCGCAGCCGATTCGATCAAATAACGATGACCAAGGGTGAACGGATTACAGTTAACGACCACCCCACCATTATTTCCCACTCGTTGCAACGGTGCATGCTGCTGTAGGTAGCGATTGATACCTCTGCCATATTCCAATAGGGCAACGTGCTCGCTGGTACACAGCAAGTGAAAATTAAGAGCAGTAAAACTGTGGTATTGTGACGGCTTAGTATAAACAAAGAAATTTTCAATCCCCGCTTGATAGCCGCAAGAGATCAAAGCATTGATCAGTTCAGAAAACAACTCGCTACTCTGGTACTCCGCATCCACAGCAATCATCTTAAGCAATGCGCCCTGACGACTTCCTGTTGCCAGCAATCGACCGTGGTGATCCTTTATTCCTAGCACATCATCCACGTCAGGTTCAAAGCTCAAGCCAGAACACTTCAACAAAGCGGCGACCTGTTGTAAATCATGTGGGGTGGATAGAGATTGGGGCATAAGCTGTCTCCTTGCCAAAAAGGTACACATGTTGTTCCCACACTCTTAACACTGCAACATATTTGCCAAGTGTCAAATCATTACATCAAAAAAACAGCTTAAATAAAATAACAACCTTTAAAACAGAACGTTACACAGCTGTGGACAAAACGCTACACAGCACTATTGGTTCATAAACAGCAGAGTCCTTCCATCTGGTTAAGCTGGACGAACACAACAACTGTCCCAACCTGAAACACTGTTCAGTTAAGGTATTTAAGGTCATCAGCGGCACGAAAAAATACCGGATACCGACGTCCAATGATCATTATTAAGCAAGAAAACAGCTCAAATTTTAAATAATTCAACTGCTATTGTTCCACATTGACACAATTTATCAAGAATATTTTCACTAGTACCTAACTCGAACTCTCTACAATAATCACTGTATAAACAGTCACTTGAAATGTATACATCACGATTGGCACGTTTCTTCCTTATTGTAAACTGTAAACATAGAAACAGAACTCGTCCACATAGCACTTAAACCAAGACCTTGCTGGAGGTACTCATGGTAGAAGAAAAAATCAATCTTATGATCGCTAAAGCACAAACGGCTTTAGCTCAATTCAAGAAACTCAATCAAGAGCAGACCGACGTGATTTGCGAAGCTATTGCTAATGTGGTTGAAGAAAATAAAGAGTCGTTAGCTGAAATGGCCGTAGCCGAAACAGCCATGGGCAATGTGGCTGATAAAACCATCAAAAACTACTTCGCTTCTGCCGTGGTATGGAACGATATGAAGGATAGTAAAACGGTCGGTATTGTTAAAGATGAAAATAATATTATCGAGATTGCTGAACCCTTTGGTGTTGTCGCTGCTGTCACACCAACCACCAACCCAACCTCAACAGTGTGCTTTAAAGTATTGTCTGCCTTGAAGGGTCGCAATACGGTGGTCTTTGGTTTTCATCCGCGCGCACAAAAATGTTGCGAAACAACCGCTCAACTATGTCTTGATGCTGCCTTGGCTGCCGGAGCCCCTGCTGACTGCATTCAATGGATCACTGAGCCTTCGATTGAAGCGACTAACGCTTTAATGACCAACAATGGCGTTGACGTTATTCTAGCAACTGGCGGCGGTGCAATGGTCGCTGCGGCTTACAGTTCAGGAAATCCTGCTTACGGTGTTGGTGCCGGTGGTTGTCCTGTATATGTCGCTAGCGATGCAGACATTGATCAAGCGATGGAAGACGTTATCCTATCGAAAACCTTCGATAACGGTGTTGTGTGTGCTTCGGAGCAAAATCTGATTTTTGACGATACCGACGTCGCCGCAAAAGCTGTGGCTAAATTGCAAGAGATTGGTGCTCATCTGGTGAACGCTGAGGAAAAATCAAAACTCGAAAAACTTTACTTTGGCGATTGCAGTGTTGTTTCAGGTGCCGTTGTGGGTCAGTCGGCAATCAAGATTGCTGAAATGGCCGATTTTACCGTTGCCGAATCAACCCGCGCTCTGCTGATTGGTCCTCTGCAAGGCACGCAAGCCGTTGAGCCGATGAGTCGTGAAAAGCTCTCACCAAGCCTTGGCTATTTTATTGTTGACGGTAAAGAGGCCGCTATTGATCTGTGTGCTGACCTCCTTACTAACAGTGGTGCTGGTCATACCGCAGGTATCCACTCTGCCAGTGAAGAACTATGTCTTGAATTCGCTCAGCGCGTTGATGCCAATCGCATCACCTTCAACTCGCCAACCAGCCACGGTGCCATCGGTGGCTTGTACAATGTCTTGATCCCCTCGTTAACCTTGGGGTGTGGTTCGCACGGTAACAACATCACCACCGACAATATTAGCTTCCGCAATCTCATCAGTATCAAGCGAGCAGCACGACGAGTTGTTCAAGGGTAAATAAAACAACACATATCAATAGAGATCAATCAAAGGGGCAGCGGAAATTCCGCTGCCCCTTTTGTGCGAGTTGACACAACAACTGATTTAATAAAACGATAATCCTTTCCCTTCTACCCACTTATTCCACTATCAACCAAGCCATAATTAACATGAAGAGAAAATATTAACCACCGCAGCTCTTGGAATCCATTAATCCTTCGCTATAATTAATACACATAAAACAACTCCCCTTATTCAAGAGGTACTGTATGCGGCGATGGTGTGTTCAATTTTTATGCTTGTGGTGGTTAGTGAGTGCGGCTGGCACAAGTGTAGCTGAGTCAGAAGCCCCCGTGAGCTGGATCGACCAATCACACCAATCGATTTTATCTAGCACTCAAGAAACGGCCCAATGGTTTGATCAATTCTTTGGTGACCGCCGTGACAAAGATGAGGCCGCGCGGATGAAGACCCGGATCACCTTGGGCTGGGAACCCAACAATAACAGTTGGAATGATCCTTATGTCCGTATCAGGGTAAAAGTTAAATTACCTCAACTAGATCGTCGCTTTGACCTTCTGCTGTCAAATGAGGAAGATGACGATTACAACTTGTTGCCTCTTGAAAGTAATCGCCCGGGAGAGAATGACAACGACAACAACGATTTTAATGCGGCACTACGTTGGATTCAACGCTTTAACACCCGAGAAGCGATCGATTTTCGTATCGGCTTACGCTCAGGACCTAACATTTACGCGCGGGGACGTCATCGTCGTCAACATAACTTGACGAAATGTGTCAAGCTACAACTCACCGCGACTCTATTTCTCGACAGTAAAGAGGGCAATGGTGGGCGATTACTCAATGAATTCGACTATCTCGTCTCTGATAACGGGATCATCCGTTTCAGTGCCCGTGGAGAATACACCAGCAAATCGAACGGTTTGGAGTGGCGTGGCGGCCTGTCATACACCCATCGGTTAGCCCAGCAAGGCGCAGTTGCGACCGGTTTTTATCTCAGTGGCGAGACAGACTCGGAAGATAATGTTGATCATTACAGCATCAGTAGCCGTTGGCGTAATCAGTTCTGGAAACCCTATCTGTTTTATGAAGTTGAACCATTTGTCGACTGGTCAGCTCCAGATGATTATCACTCCAACAGCGGTGTCCTGTTGCGATTGGTGATGGTGATTGGCGATTGATATTTCAAAAATCAACCAAATTGGCACATCAATGATGAGGTGAGACAAGCTTTTGCGACAGCTGTTTATGAATCATGGCATCACCAGCTATCAACGTCCTCGTCCCATCTGTCTGGATCTTTTTTGACATCAAGTTTCCGATTGAAAAACATCAACGCTTCTTTCTGGATGTAAAACCAGTAAAGTAACGATGAGTAGTGACCTGAAAGGAGATAGATGGTCTCGGGGTTACCCATCCTCTCTTTGAGTTCGCGACCCTGCCAGTACGGCACGGAGCGGTCAAAACGGGCAAGAATCATCAGAATGTTTCGCGCATCCATATACGGAGCATAGTTGAGCGGATCACAGTTAATCTGAGCAGCAAGACGCTGGTAAAGCTGATCAGCAGTCACATTCTGCCTGGCAAGCAGTTTGTCACGTTTTTTACGCACTCCTCGGTCTTCAGAATAACTGAGGACATGGGGAATATTTCCAGCAGCTAGCGCCACCACTCCTGCACGCACCCGAGGTTCTAACGCACTGACCAGAGCACTTTTTATCCCCCCCATACTGATTCCAAACACCCCTATGCGAGTAACATCGACATCCGGCTGAGTCTCAAGCCAATCAATAGCCTGCATGTGATCAAAAACAATCTGCTGCAGAATCTCATTGAGATAATCGAGATGTTCAAGCTCCTTGTATTTTTTCTGCCTATGGACCAACAACACCGCATAGCCATTGCGGGCGAAAAAACGGGCAAAGGCCGAGGATATTCCATTGCCTCCACCTAAAATCGGCAGCACCATAATCACTGGCACAGGTTGATCACCATGAATATCGTAATAATCCATCTGAATATGATGCTCAAACGGCAGAATCGAATGCCCTGGTGTAAACTCAACGCGTCGCAACTGATAGCCCGTCTCCATTGACAAAACGGTTTGCTTAACCTCAGGCACAACTTTTTTATAGTGGTAGAGCTGACGAATCTGTTCTGGTAACGGTTGCGGTCCCGTGTAATCGACGTCTAATGGGACCGACAAACAGCCTGTTAAACAACCAACAAGCCACCCCATCACTAGCCAGAAGACGATCCCTCTCACAGCAGGCACCGGACCTCGATTCATTGGGCCCCCTTGTCTAACGGCACTGTGGCTGTTAAGGCATCAGCAAAATTGAAGTAAAACCAGCGTTGTTGACTGGCTTTGCCAGCATTACCATTGATCATGCTGGCATTTGACACCCAACTTTCAAGGGTTGCGGGCCTAAACACTACATTGTGCATGTTGCTTTTAAGAGAAACGGCTTCCGTCATCTGTTGCAGGGTTTCAAGGTTCAGTTCACCGTAGTAGTTCTGAAGGTTTTCATAGAGGGCTGGCCCCTTAGCTCCAGCATAGACAACATCATTGATCGGCAGATACTTTTCCACCTTTTTCTTCCGTTTTTTCTCGCGTTCATCAATCAGCAACGTGTTTTCACCAAAGGTCAACACTCGGTCACGGTCGGTTATAAACAACAGTGCATTTGGTTCTCCTGCTGTGGCCTTGACATCACTGATCATATAGACGAACGAATTGGTCCGTTGAACGCTACGGATAATCTGCTCGACCTCCTGAAGATTACTCGCTTCACGTTGTAACTTTCGGAATAAAAAAATAAACGGCATCCCTTCCAGTGTTTCATTGGCAGGATCACCATAGCCCATCTCGCCAAATGCCAGTTTTTGCTCATTCATGCCACTGACACTGCCAATAAATCCTGAATAGGTATAGGATACTGAGGCATAGCCGACATCGGGACGATGTACGAGAATCAACGGCCACTGTTGCACCCCTAACTCACGCATCCAGTCCAACACGCGTAATTGGTAGAGCTCACCATCAGCTGTAGCCTGACCAAATGCTACGACATTGCTACAGCTGCTGGAACTGAAACCACGACGAAACTTCTTTTTGGCTCCATGTTCTGCCACCCCTGGAATCATATGAATCCAATGCACTAATCGCAAGGGAACGTCGGCACCATGAGCAAGGCCACGCATCTCCTCTTTTTCCTCTATAGGGATATAGGGTTCCATCAGATCATAGAGCTCGGCCATCATCTGTTCGCTGGAAAAGATCTTTGCTCGCCTGATAATTTTACTGTACATAATCTGAATTTCATCACGTAATAGCACACCATGTTGAAAACCCATTTCATACGGTGTGCCACTGACCGAAACAATATTCAGCCCTTCAAGACCTTGTTCATCAATGACTTGCATCGTTGCTTTAGCGAGAATAGTGTTCGCTGTCTGTTCGTTATCAATCACCATTGAACGCTGATACAACGACAGTTTGTTTTTGGGAACAGAACAGCCTTGTATCAGCCCGACAAGCAGCAACACTACGCTTACAAACAGAATTCTTTGAAATGTCATCATCCCTGCCCTCCGTCTATTAGCTACCCTATACAATTTAGCCTAACAACCCATCACAGTCTGTCAATTGATGAACCTGACAAAGGGATCAATAACTGATCGGCAGTACAGCCAATGGGACAGTTATAAAAATGAAATATTTCGATGGTTGCAAACTGAAAATGTTGTAACTCAAGGCCAACCCCGTTATTCCATCATTATTTAAACAGTGAGCTTGTCCATCTTTCCCCCTTGGTGAATTTGGGACAAATTTAATCCTTTCCGTAAGACTCTTAATTCTTTACAATATGAAGCAAGATCTAATCAACACTTCTGCTTATGTACTTTTATTGACAATTTCAGGAGAACCATATGAAAATTCAATATAAGGGAGCACTAACAATGACACTGTTCGGTGCTGTCATTGTAACCCTGCTTTCGCTGGGTTATGACATATTGAGTTACAGAATTGTCATAGATAAAGAGACCAGCAACATCAAAAACATCTCTAGAGAGGTCGCTCAGCATGTCAACTCTCACCTTAAACAAAAAGCAGCAGTAGCCATCACTCTTTCCTCAGCTCCACTTATCAAGGATGCTCTACTTAAAAGTAATGCTGAATTCACCGTATTATCTGCTGAAGAACGGAAACAAGAGATTGACAGCCGCAACCAGCAATGGATTAACACAGTGGACAGCAACGATCCTTTTATTCAGGCTTACATGGGCAATCCCGTTGCAGAATATCTTAAGTATCAGCAAATAATCATGCCTAGAGAGTATGGAGAGATATTCCTCACCAACCGGTATGGGGTGATAATTGCTACGACCGGAAAACTGACCACCCTTGCTCATCGCCACAAATATTGGTGGTTGGCATGTTTTGATAATGGCCAAGGCAGAATTTTCCTAGATGATCGTGGTTTTGATTCTAGCGTACAGGGATATGTGCTCGGAGTGGTGATTCCAATCAAGAATGGTAACGAGGTCATTGGGATACTAAAATGCAACGTAAACATCATGGGAGAATTGACCGATATTGTTCAAGAGTTTGGCCGCCAAATTCACTGTAGTATGAAGATCGTACGAACAGGGGGATTAATTATATCAGAACGTGATGTCGTGCCACTATCAACCAGACTAAACGAGGCTCTCATTAAGCCACTGGCGAAAAAAGTGAGTGGCACGATAACCATTACTGAAAACAACAAAACACAGTTAGTGGCTTTTTCTCCAGTACAAATAACAACAGGGTCAAAAAAGTTTGGTTTTGGTGGTCATCAGGAATCAATTGACCACATAAAAGGCAATAGTGGCGAAGCCTGGCATGTTGTCATCTCCCAAAGAGAAGAAGATGCGATGGTGGCTGCCCATAAAGCAACATCAATCATTATTCTTATCGGAGCTATCATTACCCTCTTGGCCGCTGCAGTCGCCAATCTTTTAGGCAAATTGGCAGCCAAGCCCATCGTTGAGTTGGCAACTATCGCCCGTAATATTGGTGAAGGTGATCTGGATTCAAGGATTGACATGAACTCAAATGACGAGATTGGCAATCTGGCAAAATCGTTGAACAAAATGGCACAAAATCTTCAAGAAAGCATGGCTTCTAGGGATGAATTGATCTTTGAGGTCGAACAACGCAAAAAAGCGGAAGAAAAGTTGCACATTCTTTCAACCACTGACGAGTTAACTGGTGCTGATAACCGCAGGGCATTTAATACCAAGTTGCATACAAATATTGGCAGAGCAAAGCGGTACAACGAACCGCTTTCACTTTTGCTGCTTGATATCGACCATTTTAAAAAGGTAAATGATTCGTATGGACATGATGTTGGTGACATGGTTTTAAAGAGCTTAGTCTGTGCGCTAACGGAAAGTATCCGTCAAGAAGACATTGTCGCACGTTGGGGAGGTGAGGAATTTTCCATTTTACTACCGCAAACAGGAAAAGATGCCGCCCTGCAACAAGCTGAACGACTAAGAATAAAGATATCCGACTACGACTTTCCAACTGTTAGCCACATAACTGTAAGTATCGGCTGTACAGAACTACAGGTTCAAGATACTCCATCTTCATTGATTAAACGTGCTGACAAAGCTCTTTATCAGGCAAAAGAGGCGGGCAGAAACATCGTGAAATTCTGCTAAAGCTAAACAAAAACATAGACCACAAAAAGAAAAACCTGTCGCACTAAACCCCACAGACCAAGTGTATCAGGTAATCGACCTGTACAATGACACAGGTGAACATTGTGGATCACCAACCAATCTTTTACGCATCTGACCGTGGTCCATGACGACTCACTTTGTTAAAGTTACGAACATCAAAGCTTGTTGTGGCAGGCAAGACTTGATACCTCCTTCTTTCTTTCTAGGATTCGATGCCTCCCCGAATCGGCTTTGTTGCGTTTTGAGATAGAATGTCCCCTTGATCGTCAAAAACTGCGACAAAATTGACGTTACAAACTAGAAACAAAGGAAAACAATACCGGACGAGTAACAATATTGGCTTACTCTGATATAAT
>LGOV01009243.1_pt1 | contig 21553 bp, 23 predicted proteins | sample 469881 | NCBI WGS metagenome assembly LGOV01 (sample SAMN03857199, study PRJNA290197) | marine sediment metagenome | biome: marine cold seep biome; feature: cold seep; material: marine sediment; isolation source: sample #5579, elevator 3A push core 41 containing 12 cm of sediment... ...
ACGTGTGGAGTCGTCTATGGAACTGTCTATTTTATCTAGATCAAAATCCTCATCATCTATCAGATCAACTTCACGATAGTTTATTCCATGGTATTTCAGGTTATTTGCTTCATCCCCCGTTTCACCCAGAACTGTAAGCATGGTGTCATAGGGAGTTCCTGAAATGGAAACTATTGTATCGCCATGTTTAGTTATACCTGAAAGTGTAAGGTATAATGCATGGGTTCCTGAAACTATATTTGGACGCACAAGGGCATCTTCGGTATTGAAGATTCTTGAGTATATCTCTTCAACCTTTTCCCTACCTGGATCATTGTAACCATACCCTGTGTTCCAATAAAAATTTGTATAGTTCAGATTTGACTCCTGCATTGCTTTGATTACTTTGAATTGATTATATTCTTTTATCTTGTCTATTTCCTTGAAATTATCATCTAACTGAATTTCAGCCATTGAAATAAGGTTAGAAATATCATCACTAACCCCGAATAGTTTACATAAATTATTTTTAATCAACTAAATCACCTTATTGTACATCGAATTTGATGTTAACATCAGGTACTATGGTCGAAATGGCATGTTTATAGATAAGCTGTTGCTTTCCATTGTATTCAAATATTACTGCATAGTTGTCAAATCCTTTACAAAGACCTTTCAACTTGACTCCGTTTGTCAAGAATATAGTTAAGTTGATTTTGTCCTTTCTTGCTTGGTTTAAAAAAGAATCTTGTAAATTAATTACTTGTTTCATTTTGTATTCCCCTTTCACTTAGGTAGATTTTTATATCATCTATTAGTTTGTTTTTATTTTTAGGATTAACATTAATCCATTTTATCCTATTATCCGGTCTGAACCATGTAAATTGTCTTTTGGCAAGCCTTCGTGAGTTTCTTTTAATGAGTCTTACTGACTCTTCAAGAGGTATTTCTCCGTCAAGAAAACTTGTGATTTCTTTGTATCCTATACCCTGCATTGACTGCAGCTCTTTTTTGAAGCCTTTGTCAATGAGAGACGTTACTTCTTCAACAAGACCCATTTCAATCATTTCATCAACTCTTTCATTGACGCGGTCATAAAGTATTGCCCTGTCCATATCAAGACCAATAATAATGAAATCATATTGCTCTGAATTTTTTCTGAAGTCTGTATTTTGTTCGGAAAATGGTATTCCTGTTATTCTGCATACCTCAAGGGCTCTCACAACCCTTTTAACATTGTTGCAGTGGATTTTTTCAGCTGAACCAGGATCCAAGGTTTTAAGCATTTCGTGAAGATATTCTTTGCCTTTTTCTTCCAGTAATGTTTCGAGTTCCAATCTTATGTCAGGGTCAGATACAGTATTTGAAAAATTCAAATCATATATAATTGAATTTACATAGAGACCGGTTCCACCTGCTATTACGGGAATTTTGTTTTCCGAATGAAGCTTTTCTATTATTTTTTCAGTATTTTCCTTGAATTCAGAAACTGTATAAGGAACATCCGGGTCCACGATATCAATCATATGATGTAATATACCCTTTTTTTCTTCTTCAGTAACTTTTGCAGTTCCTATGTCCATTTGCCTGTATATCTGCATGGAATCAGCAGATATTATATCACTGTTGAGATATCTAGCAATTTCAACAGAAGCAAAAGTTTTGCCTGAAGCTGTTGGACCTACAATAAGTATGATTTTTTTCTTCATATCTTCACCTAATTAACCCTGTTAAATGATTTTTCAATCTCATGCTTGCTGTATCTAATCCATATAGGCCTGCCATGAGGACAGGTAAATGGTGAACTGCATCTTGACAATTCATTGAGAAGATTATCAATCTCTGATTTTTTAAGTTTGTCTCCTGCCTTTACAGACGCCACACAAGCTTTTTTGATGAGTTTATTAAGATAATCGCCCATATTTCCATTAGATTTTTTCAAGTCTATATTGTCAAGGATGTCATAAAATATCCTTTTAATGTCTCCATTTGTAAATATGAAAGGAAGAGCCGATATCCTTATTGTTTTCGAACCGAAGTCCTCAACATCAAAGCCAAGCTCTGCATAGGTATCAAGATTATCCAAAACCTTGTCATATTCTTTAAGCTCTAGATGTACAAGTTCAGGTACCAGAAGGTTTTGAACCTTTATATCAGATGTGTTGAACTGACTGATGAATTTTTCATAGTTAACCCTCTCGTGGGCTGCATGCTGGTCCATAAGAAACATGTTTCCATTGATTCTGTCTTCATATATAAGGTATGAATCAAATACAGAACCTATATATATCAATTCCTTGAATACTATATGGTATGGATTATCCATGGTGCCTTTTTCAAATACAATTAGATTATCAGCATTTGTTTCAGTGTTTTCTACAGAATTGTAATATTCATCATCATTAGTTCCATCATATGTTCTGTCAGCCAGTTTCTTTGATGTTAGATCGTGAATTGAATTATTCGAAATATCTGTATTTTCTATTTCTAACTTTATATCATCAGCCAAGTCAATGGGATTGAGTATGAACCCGTCAGATATCTCTTCCGGAGTAAAAACCTTAATCTGTTCTGAAACTATGTCAGAAGTCATATTGCAAGACCTTGCTTTGTTGCTGTTGACATTTTTCTTTACTGATTTTGAAAGAAATTTACTTCTAAGTTTTTTCGCTATAAGAGAAAACAGAAGGTCCTCTAAAAATCTCATGTCATTGAATTTGATTTTGGACTTTTGAGGATGAATATTCACATCAATTTCAGAAGGATCCAGAGTTATATAAAGTATGAATCCTGGAAATTTACTCCAAGGCAGCATTGTTGAATATGCTTTTTCAATGGATGATGATATATCCTTATCCATAATAAACCTGTCATTGACATAAATCAACTGCATTTTTCTGTTTGCCCTGTAATAATTCAGATTTGTTATATAGCCTCTAATGTCTATGGTATCAGATGAATACTCTATTTCCATTAGTGATTTTGAAAAATCACTACCAAGAACACTGCTTATTACATTAAGTTCAGTAGTTTTTTTGGGTGTTGTATGGATTATATTGCCATCCCTGATCAACTTGAATGAAATATCAGTATTTATGAGAGATAATCTGGTTATAAGGTCTGTTATTGCAGAGCCTTCACTTTTGTCTGTCTTAAGGAATTTCTTTCTAGCGGGAATATTGTAGAACAGATCCCTTACAATTACAGTAGTTCCATTTGGAGCACCTGTAAACTGTTCGGATAATGTTGTGCCTCCAGAAATCTTTACTGCCCTTCCCATTTCCTCATCTTCTGTTTTTGACGTCAATTCAAACTTTGATACAGCCGAAATGCTTGACAAGGCTTCACCACGAAATCCCAAGGTGTCTAGGCTGTACAAATCCGTAACAGTCCTTATTTTACTGGTAGCGTGTCTCAGAACTGATATTCCAATGTCATCGTTGGCTATTCCGCTTCCATTGTCTGTAATCCTTATATAGCTTTTACCACCATTTTTGATTTCGACAACTATTTCATCTGCCATAGAATCTATTGAATTTTCAACCAGTTCCTTGACGACTGAAAAAGGACGTTCAACTACCTCGCCGGCAGCTATCTTGTCTATTGTCTTTTCATCAAGAAGTTTAATTTTACTCATTTAATCACCCAGTTCTCTGGCTTTTTTTATCAATTCATTCATCATATTCAGAGAATCAAGAGGAGTCATTGAATTGATATTAAGATTCAGTATGTTTTCGGATATGAAATCCTTGTATCTAGCATCATAGTTCCAAAAGGAAACCTGCTCCATTCTTTCGTTTTCAGAATTTGACGCTTCATCATCGCTTTTGGTATCTGCAAAGTTTAAGGAATTCTTTTTGTTAAGATCTATTTCCTCAAGCTTATCAAGCAGTTGGAAGGATCTGTTTATTATGTTTTTAGGAAGTCCTGCAAGTCTTGCAACCTGAATTCCATAACTTTTATCTATACTTCCTTTGGTTATTTTACGCAAGAAAATTATATTTTCTCCTGATTCCTTAATCATTATCTTGTAATTGTTTATACCCTTAATCTTGTCTTCCAACTCTGAAAGTTCATGATAGTGGGTAGCAAAAAGCGTCTTTGCCATTATATTATTTGTTATATATTCCGTAACAGACCAGGCAATGCTCAAACCATCGTAGGTGCTAGTTCCACGTCCTATTTCATCAAGGATAATGAGACTGTTTTCAGTAGCATTATTTATGATGTTTGAAACTTCTGACATTTCAACCATAAAAGTACTCTGTCCGCTTGACAGGTCGTCTGATGCACCTACTCTGCTGAAAAGCTTGTCTACAAGAGATATCTGAGCCTTCTCTGCAGGAACGAAGCTACCAATATGTGCAAGAATTGTTATGAGGGCAACCTGTCTCATGTATGTTGACTTGCCTGCCATGTTTGGTCCTGTTATTATGGAAAACCTGTTTTCATCCTTGTCAAGGTAAGTTGAATTTTCAATGAACCTTTCATCTTTCAATACCTTTTCAATGACTGGATGTCTTCCATTGACAATATTTATTACACCGTTTTCAGTGATTTCAGGTCTTATATATCCGTTTTTTAATGCAGTAGTGCATAGCGAATTCAAAGCATCCACAGTGGAAACCATTTCGGCGGATTTTTGAATCCTCTCAATCTGATTTTTTACAAATAGTCTAATATCATTGAATATTTCATATTCAATGTCTACAATCTTTGATTCCGCATTTAGAATCTTCACTTCCATATCCTTAAGGTCAGGAGTGATGTATCTTTCTGCATTTGCCAGAGTTTGCTTTCTTATGTATTCCTCAGGAACCAGACCAAGGTATGATTTCGTCACTTCAATATAGTATCCAAATATCTTGTTGAATCCTATTTTCAGGTTTTTTATTCCAGTCTTTTCTTTTTCCTGGTCAATGAGTCCGTTGAGCCATTCCTTTCCATTTACTGATATGTTTCTAAGCTCATCAAGCTCATCGTTGTAGCCGTCCCTAACAAGATTTCCTTCTTTTATGGTGACAGGAGGGTTTTCAACAATACTTGTAGCAATCATGTCATGAATATCATGAAGTGTATCCATCTCTTTGGATATTTCATTGAATAGTTTTGTATCAAGTGAAGAAACATCGAACTTAAGATCAGGAAGAACTTCAATTGACTGGTTAAGGGAATTCAAGTCCCTTGCATTGCAGTTTCCATAGGTAATCTTACTCATGAGTCTTTCTATATCGTATATGCTCTTCATATGTTCTCTGATATTGTTGGAAACAATTATATTATTATACAGCTCTTCCACAGCATCATGCCTGTATCTAATAGATTCTAAATCTTGGAGAGGCTCGAGAAGCCATTTCTTAAGCTTTCGTGCACCCATGGCCGTCTTTGTATGGTCAATGACGTTGAACACTGTATTTTTCTTGTCGATGCCTCTTATAGGATCTGTCAACTCCAGGTTTCTTCTAGTGCTATTGTCGATAATCATATAATCGTCTGTCTTGTAACAATCAAGCTGATTTATATGATCAAGGGATATCTTCTGTGTCGAATATAGATATTCCAAAAGATTTCCTATAGACAAAATTGAAGCTTTGTCTTCAGCATAAATTCCAAAAACCTCTGTCGATATAACCTTGAAATGATCCTTTATCATGTTTAAATAGTAATCAGTATCGGTACCCTGGTCTGTAATGTTCAAGTTTTTTAGTACAGTATCCAAACTGTTTAGTTTGTGTTCCGAAAAAATTTCTTCAAGGTCTTTGTTTGACAATATTTCAGAAGGTTTTATCTTGCAGATTTCATTATACAAATCAATAATATTTTTATCGTTTATATGGTCTTTGAATTCCGTTGACAACATATTTCCAGTAGAAACATCGACATAGGAAATACTACATGAATTTTTAAGAACAGTAACAGAACTTAAGTAGTTGTTTTGCTTCTCATCAAGCATATCATTGTCAATTACTGTACCAGGAGTGATAACACGTACAACCTCTCTTTTAACAATACCTGCAGAGGAAGGAGGTTCTACTTGCTCGCAAATAGCAACCTTGTAGCCCTTTAGAACAAGCTTTGATATATAACCCTTGGCTGAATGATAAGGAATGCCGCACATAGGAGCTTTTTCTTCCAAGCCGCAGTTTTTACCAGTAAGTGTTATTTCAAGTACTCTTGACGCAGTAAGGGCATCATCAAAGAACATTTCATAAAAATCCCCAAGTCTGAAGAATAAAATGCTGTTCTTATGTTTTTCCTTGATTTCCATATATTGTAGCATCATTGGAGTGAGTTTGTTCTTTTTCTTATCCAATTCTTGTACCTTCCATATACCAAGTCTTTGCTTTTTCTATTTTAATATTGACAAGTTTCCCAAGAAGCTCCTCGCCGCCTTTGAAATGTACAATCTTGTTCGAATTTGTTCTACCAGTCATATAGCTGTCATCATTCTTGCTGACATTGTCCACTATTATTTTTACCGTTTTTCCTATATGTGAAATATTAATTTCTTCAAATATTGGATAGAGTATATCCAGAAGTCTGTCAAATCTTTGGTGTTTTAATTTTTCATCTATCTGATCTTCCCTTTTACCGGCAGGTGTGCCGGGACGTATTGAATAAAGGTAGGTGAATGCAGAATCAAACCTTACTTCTTTTACAAGGTCCAATGTTTCCTGGAAATCTTCTTCACTTTCACCAGGAAAGCCTACTATAAAGTCTGAAGAAATTGCTATGTCAGGAATTTCTTTTTTGAGTTTTCTAATTATTGCAAGATATTTTTCTCTTGTATATTTTCTGTTCATTTCTTTCAAAACTTTGGTACTACCAGATTGTATGGGAAGATGCAATTGATTGCAAACCTTGTCGCATTCTTTCATAGCTTTGATGAAATCATCAGTTACACTCTTTGGATGTGATGATATGAATTTAATCCTGTCAATAGTTTCAATTTTGTTCAGTTCTCTCAGCAAATCTGCAAAAGTATAGGTCTTATCTGATTCATATTCATATGAATTTACATTTTGTCCAAGAAGTGTGATTTCCTTGTATCCCTTTAGTCCAAGAACTTGAACTTCTTTGACAATATCGTGGAAATCCCTGCTTTTTTCTCTGCCCCTTGTATAGGGTACTACACAGTATGAACAAAAATTATTACATCCGTGCATAATATTTACAAAAGCCTTGTGGCTGAATTTTCTTTTTTTAGGTATGTTTTCTTCTAAATTATCGCTATCCTTTAATATTGACACTACTCTTTCATTCTTATTTTCTATATCAAAGAGCAGTTCAGGAAGTCTATCGTAAGTGTTTGTTCCAAAAACAAGATCAATATATTTATACTTTTTTAAAATATATTCTCTTATTTCATCATTTTGTGGTATGCAACCGCATATGGCAATAATCTTTGACGGATTATCAAGTTTTAGCTGTTTTATGGCGCCAAGCTTTCCATAAAGTCTTAATTCTGCGTTTTCTCTTATGAGACATGTGTTGAATATGATTAGATCTGCTTCTTTTTTTTCTGTTGTTTCTAAATATCCTTGTGAATACAATAGACCGCTTATTTTTTCAGAGTCGTATTCATTCATCTGGCAACCAAATGTTTCTATGAAAAATTGTTTGTTCATCATATCACCTACTTTTTCCTTATATCCCTTTATAATAAACTTTTCTATTCAATTGAAAAAAGTTGTTAGTCAGAAACTAACAACTTTTATTTCAACTAATATTTCAACTAATATTTCTTTTTAAATAAATCCCCGATTGTAAAGTTGTCATCACCTAGTGTATAACTCACCGCATCTTTGCTGCTTTTCTTTTCCTTAACTTCAGCTTCTGTTTCTATAATCATTGAAAGTTTGATAGTTTTGTTTTTTCTGTTTATATCAATTATCTTGCATTCAACTTCCTGATCTTTTTCAAGAATCTGTGCAGGAGTTCTAAGCTTATCCTTAGAAACCTTGTTTAAAGGAACAAATCCATCAATTTCTTCACCAAGCTGAATTACAGCTCCTTCTACAGTCATGCTTTTAACAGTTCCCTTAACAATGTCAAATCTCTTTTTATCCTTAGTGTATTTTGCAAAAGGATCTTCAGAAAGCTGCTTCATTCCAAGAGAAAGTTTTTCGTTCTTAACATCAATCTTAAGTATTTTAACCTGAATCTCATCGCCAACATTCAGCACATCTTCAGGAAGATTTACCTTGTCCCATGATATGTCAGATACGTGAAGAAGACCTTGTACATTTTCAACTTGTACAAAAGCACCAAAGTTTGTAAGAGATACTATCTTTCCAGATACAATCTCGTCTACAGTGTTGTTTTCGTCAAATATTTCAAAAGGCTTCTGAAGGTTTGCCTTCAAGCTTAATGACATTCTTCTCTTCTCTACGTCTTTCTTAAGAACTTTAACCTGAACCAAATCACCTATAGTCAATACCTCTGAAGGATGTTTGATTCTGTTCCATGATATCTCATTGATATGAAGAAGTCCTTCAATACCGTTGATTTCAACAAACGCACCAAAATCAGCAAGTCTGTTTACTTTACCATCGTAATTTTCTTTAACTTCAAGAGCTTCCCATGCAGCCTGCTCTACTATTCTGGCTTCATCAAGTTCTATTTTCTTTCTTGAGAAAATAAGCTTGTTTTTTCCGTTTTTCATTTTTGCTTCGATTATTTCAACTTCCATAGTTTTGCCCGCAAAATCTTCAGGTTCAACATTTCTGTTTTTAGAAAGGTGAGATCTAGGAATAAATCCGCTGAATCCCTTAAGGTAAACAATTGCACCTTTTTCATTTGTCTTTCCAACAGTGATTTCAATTTTCTCACCTTTTTCGAACAGTGCAACAACATCGTTCCACTTCTCTTCCTGTTCGAATTGTTTTCTAGACAATACAACGTTTCCGTCGTCACCTGTGCTGTTAACAACTATCGCTTCTATTTCATCACCAACATTTAAAATAGTGCTTAAGTCTTCAATCTTTTCATGTGTATAGTTTTCTTTTTCAATTATTCCGTCACTTTTGTACCCGAAATTCACCAAAGCTGAATCCGGATTTACAAGAATAACTGTTCCTTTTATTTTTTTACCTGGATAAATTTTGACAAACTCAAAATTCTCCAGCAGTTCTTGCATTTCATTTTTTTCTGACATTTAAAATGGCCTCCTCGATTATCCATAATGGGGTGGATGCACCCGCGGTAATACCTAATTTTTTTGTGTTATTTATTAAATCATAAGGAATTTCATTAGAATTTTCTATCCAGAATGTATTCTCACAGATTTCCTTACTAATTTCATATAGTTTTTTTGTATTGGAGCTTTGTTTTCCGCCAATTACCAATACAGTGTCGCATTCATTAGCAAGCTTTCTACATGCGTTTTGTCTACGCTCGGTAGCGTTGCATATAGTGCTATTAAATATAATATCATTATTTGGTGAATTATTAAAGTATTCTTTTATTTTATTAAATTTTTCAGTATTATAAGTTGTTTGAAATACTATGCAGCTCTTGGTCAATTCCTCTCTATGGTTTTCAAGAAAGTCGTCAAGATCCGAATAAATAAATACATTTCCATTGCTCCATCCTTTGATACCAATGATTTCAGGATGATTATCGTTTCCGAAAATCATTATATTGTAACCCATGCTGCTGTATTCATCAACAATTTTATGTATTTTTTTTACCTTTGGACAAGTAGCATCAATAATTTTTATATTATTGTCTTCACAAAATCTATAGGCATATCTACCAACTCCATGGGACCTTAGTATTAGAGGGGATTTGTCATTCTCTGATAGATCGAGGTTTTCCAGTTCATCTACAACCTTCAATCCACGGTCTTCAAATCTTCCTACCACACGTTTGTTGTGTATAAGTTCTCCAAAACAGTATAGTGTATCATGATCCCCAAGAGCTTTGTTTGTCATAGCAAGTGCTCTATCAACACCAAAGCATGTTCCATAGTAATCCGCCAGTATTATTTCCATTATGATGCTTCTCCATCTTTATTCTTAAGATTGTATATATTACTCATTATATCCCTACTTAACTGAACATAGTCTGAAGACTCAAGTTCTTTTGGATTTAGCTCATTGAAGTCGTATTTCTTTCCATAATATACGTCGACTCTTCCAAAAAGTTTGAATTTTGAATCAATATAAACTGGAAGAATAGTTGATTTTGATCTTACTGCAAGCATTCCTATTCCACCCTTGACTGCACTCTCGTCATACTTGTCCATTCTTGTACCCTCTGGAAATATTCCAAGAGTATTTTTCCCTTTGAGGATCTTTAAGGAATTCTTAATAGCTGCCAATGAATTGCCGCTTCTATCCACGGGAAATGCACCAATGCCTTTAAGAAAGGATGCTATGAAACGGTTTTTAAAGATTTCTTTTTTTGCCATGAATCTAATATTGCCATTAAATGTTATGGCTATCATTATAGGATCAAATATTGTTTTATGGTTAGAACAAATAATCAGTGGTTCACCTTCATTTTTTCTTTCATCAATTGAATGAACTTTAACGCGAAACGCTAAGTTGAAAATAACCAGTAAAACATTTCTTACTATTTTATATAGCATTTACTCCTCCTTTGATGTAGCCGATCATTTTTTCAACTACTTCCTCTATAGTCATGGAGGTGGTATCAATTTCTATTGCATCTTTAGCTTTTGTAAGTGGAGATATTTCTCTATTTTTGTCATTGAAATCTCTTTCTTTAATGCTGTTGATAATTTCTTCCAGTGAAGTGTCCATTCCCTTGTCCAACATGTCCTTGTATCTTCTTTTGCCCCGAACTTCTTCGTTGGCTGTCAGATAAAACTTGTAATCCGCATTTGGGAATACCACTGTACCAATGTCCCTTCCTTCAAGAACGATATTTTCACCTAATGATATGTTTCTCTGCATCTCTACGGCAAATACTCTGATTTCAGATTTGCTTGAATACTGAGAAGTCTTTTGCGATATGGACTCTGTTCTAATATCATCATCAATTATCTTTCCATTAAGGTAGATATGATCCATAGTATACTTCATATCAATATTTGATAGAGAATCAGCCAGTATCCTTTTGTTTTCTATATCTATGTTTCTATTACATAGATATAGAGTTATGGTTCTGTAAATGGCTCCTGTATCGAGATACATATAACCCATTTTTTTACCAAGCTTCTTTGCAATAGTGCTTTTGCCTGCTCCTGCAGGTCCGTCGATAGCTATAATCATATCAGCTTTCCCTATTTAAATCAGGTCTTAATCGACTTGCATTTTTAAGATATACATGATTCGGTTTCCTGTTTTCCATTCTTGCAAACATCAAAATCCTTATGCATTTTCGCAAGCTTCCTTCTACATGCATTTCCTGCATGCACATATAGGTAGGGTTTTCAAGTCCCATTTCCCTTGCATGTTTTGCAGGATAGGTTTTTGTTAAATCGTTTGTTACTGTAAAAATTACACTTTCAATATCATCATGGTTTAAAGAATTTTCCTTGATGACACCTTCAAGCAGTTCTATAGTACTTTTTTTGATATCATTTTCAGTATTATAGTCTGCTGTTATTGCACCTCTGATAGTCTTCATAAAAATCACCTCTAATATTATATTATAAAAATGGCTTCAATACAATAAAAAATAACAATTAATAAATAAAAAAACCGGTTTTTGACCGGTTTTTTTACAATGGCAATAAGCTGCTAATTATCTTCTTCAAGGGGCTTCTTATAAATACTATATCTGTCCCATGCATTTTCCAAAATATCAAAATACTGTACTATATCGTCTTTTTCTCTAATCCCAACACTCATAATCAGAGAGTTTATTACAGCCATAGGCGTTACAAGAGAATCGACAAAGGAAACCATGTTACTTTTTCCAAGTAGTGCAATATCAGACAGTGCGTAAAAAGGTGAAGATTCAGTATCTGTAATAGCCAGAATTTTTGCATTCCTGTCTTTAACAAAATTTACTGCATCCATAGATTGCTTCGAATATCTTGGATAACTGATGATTATAAAGAGGTCGTCTTCACTTATTCTTACAATTTGCTCAAAGAGTGAATTCGAACCTGAGTTGAGCACCTTAACATTATCAAGAATTACATCAAGATAAAATCCCAGGTACAGTGCAAGGGTGTATGACACCCTCATTCCAAGAATATAAATCTTTTTTGCATTGAAAACCATATCCGCTGCTTTTTCAAGCCGTTCCTGATCCAGTTCTTCCAGGTAGTTTTTCAAGGAAGCAACTTCGTTTTTCAAAACTTTTTTGATGAATTCATCAGAATCATCCTGGTCTTCTTCAAGAGACATCCTCTGAACGGTAGTAAGTTTGTTTTTAATCATTACCTGAAGTGATTTCTGCAACTCAGGATAACCGTCAAAACCAAGGGCTGTTGCGAATCTAACAACTGTGGATTCACTTACATCTACAGTCTGTCCAATTTTTGAAGCAGTCATGAAAGCTGCCTTGTCATAGTGATCAATAATAAACTGCGCTATAGCCTTCTGTCCCTTGCTGAACTTAAAATAACTGTTCTGAATAATTCTGATTACGTCTTCGTTGGCATCTATGTTCATATTATCATCCTTAATAGTGAATTATAAAAGAGATATACCTTTGTTGAAAGCTTCCTTGTTTATTTTATCAGTTCCTGGAGGAACTCTCTTAAGTACAGCTTCTAAGATATTCTTTTCCTCAAGAATATCAAGTATATTGCTGATCGCACCCAAGGATATAATATTTGCAACCATAGGTTTTTTCATCTCTTCTATTGCTGTTTTCAGTATTGGCAACTTGTATATTGTTGCATCAGTTGCAACATTAGTTTCAATACTGTCATCTATAACTAGTATACCATCATTTTTTAATGATGCAATATATTCGTCATAAGATTTTTGAGTAAGGCATAGAAGAAGATCACACTGTTGTACTTTTGGGTAATTTATTTCTTCAGTGCTGATTATTACTTCAGCTTTGCTGGCTCCGCCTCTTGCTTCAGGTCCATAAGATTGAGACTGCACTCCGTTTATTCCTTGAATAAGACTGGCATCAGCAAGGATAATTCCTGCAAGGATAAGTCCCTGTCCACCTGAACCACTTAATCTAATTTCATATTGCTTAGACATATTAGTTCTCCTTTATGAACATATCGATAATTTTTTGATATTTAGCTGTATATTCTTCTTCTGGCTTGTTGTAGAATTCACCCATGAGAGTTTTGCATTCTGCAAGCTCAGGTTTCTTCTCAGCAACCTTGATGTCTATATAGTTATCTTTTAAATTCTGAATCATTTGAACTGCGCTGCCCTTCTTGTTTTTTCTTCCATAGTATGTAGGACAAGAACTAACCGCTTCAACAAATGAGAATCCTTCATTCATAATTGCTTTTTCTATATATGTAGTAAGCTGTTTAGCATGATATGCAGTAGCTCTGGCAACATATGTAGCTCCTGCAGCATTTGCAAGATCGCAAAGGTCAAAGCTCTTATCTATATTTCCATAAGGAGCAGTAGTTCCATAATCTCCTGATGGAGTTGTAGGCGAATACTGTCCTCCAGTCATTCCGTAAATACTGTTGTTGAATGCAACCGTTGTAATATCTATGTTTCTTCTTGCTGCATGTATAAGGTGGTTACCACCGATTGCAGAACAGTCTCCGTCACCAGTAAGTACTATTACCTTAAGGTTGGGTTGAGACATTTTGATACCCGTTGCAAATGCAAGTGCTCTTCCGTGAGTTGTGTGAAGAGTATTGAAATCCATATATCCTGGAGCTCGTGATGAACATCCGATACCTGAAACTATACAGATATTGTCCTGATCAAGTCCCAGGTTATCTATTGCCCTAGCAACTGCATGCATTATTATCCCGTGTCCGCATCCGGGGCACCAGATATGAGGAAGGTTTTCTTCTCTGAAATATTTTTGTACTAAACTACTTGCGTTCATTATAATACCTCCTTAGTAAATTCATATAATTCACCAGGGTTTAATGGCTGTCCGTCTATTCTTCCGTAGAATTCAACCTGACAGTCAGCCGCTGCAACTCTTCTTACTTCACCAACATATTGTCCCATATTCATTTCAGGAACTATTACCAGCTTTACATTTTCAGTAAGATTTTTAAGTTGTTTTTCTGCCAAAGGCCAAATAGTAATAGGTCTGAACATTCCAGCTTTTATTCCTTCGCTTCTTAACTTGAGTACCGTATCTTTTGCTGCTCTTGAAGTCGCTCCGAAAGCAACATAAGCAACCTCTGCATCTTCAAGCATGAATTCCTCGTACTTGACTATGTCGTCAACATTGTTGTCTATCTTATCCATAAGTCTATGAAGTAAATCATGTGAAATCTTTGCATCAGTACTTGGGAATCCTGTCACATCATGTACAAGTCCAGTAACATGGTATTTGTATCCACTTCCAAAATCAGCCATAGGAGGAATAAGATCTTCATCAGGCTGGTATGCAAGATATTCATCTTTGCTACCGCTTGGTTTTTTTCTATCTATAATTTCTATTGCATCCTTAACTGACAAATCGACTTTTTCTCTCATATGTGCAATTATTTCATCTAATAGAAGTATAACCGGAGTTCTATATTTTTCGGCCATGTTGAATGCATCAATTGTAGTTGTATATATTTCCTGTACTGAGTTTGGATAAAGAGCTATTACAGGGTGGTCTCCGTGAGTTCCCCATTTAGCCTGCATTATTTCCCCTTGCGCTGGAGATGTAGGTAATCCTGTACTAGGACCTCCTCTTTGTACGTTAACCACTACACATGGAATTTCTGCTATACATGCATAGCCAAAGTTTTCTTGTTTAAGTGAAAATCCAGGACCACTTGTAGCAGTCATTGACTTCTTACCTGTTAAGGATCCGCCAATAGTTGCAGCCATTCCTGCAATTTCATCTTCCATTTGGATGAAATGACCACCTACTGTAGGTAGTTTTTCAGCTGACAATTCCGCCAACTCAGTTGAAGGAGTAATAGGATATCCAGCATAGAAATTCATTCCTGCTGCAATAGCACCTTCAACACACGCTTCATTTCCTTGGAGTAATTTAATATTATTGCTCATCAGATACCTCCTCTAAAAATATTGCCAAGTCAGGGCATCTCAGTTCACACATACCACACGATATACAATCATCTGGTCTTGTGATATCTATGATTCCGTTTTTCAATTCCAAAACATTTTTAGGACAGAATTCCACGCAAATTCTGCAACCTTTACACCATTTTTTATTAGTAACTACTTTTTTGGGCGTGCCCATACAGCTACCTCCTATTAATAAATTCAACTAAATAATAGCACTGTGAAATTTATTTTGCAAGAAAAATTTCATGAGAATTTCAAATTGCAGGAAAGGTGTCATTCGTTGCAAAATACATGGCTAAACTACATTTTTCCATATCCAGCTAGCACTTTTTAACAAAAAAATGCATGACACATTTAAAATGTGTCATGCATTTTTTGGATTATAAATAGCTCCGGTGGATAATTATTAGTATTGATCAGTCGATGGTTTGCCACCTTGTATTTTTTGCTGTCAAGACAACTCAGGTATTCAAAGAGACTGTTTCTTTCAGTTGAATCATCATGTCCTAAATAAGCTGCAATGAAGATATAGCCTTTTTTTCTAAGGATTTCAAGAGCTGCTTCAACGGATTTTAAGGTTGTGTCAAAAGTGGTTGAAACTTCGCTTTTACTGTTTGGAAGGTAGCCTAGATTAAAAACTGCAACGTCGATAGGACCATCGATAAAATCACCTATTTTACTGTGGCAATCCTTAATAATGACATAGTTGTCATAGGGGCAATTCCCTTCTAGTAGTTCAGTAGTAGCCTTTACAGCCTCTTCTTGAACGTCAAATGCAAACACTTTCCCCTTTCCCTTCATGATATTGCATAAAAATAAGGTGTCGTTTCCATTGCCGGCAGTACAGTCAACTGCAACCATGTCGTCTTTAATTAGGTTTTCTATCATGAACTGGTAGTATCCCACTATATTAAAAAAGTTGATTTTCACTTCAGTTCCTTCAAATATTTGATTTCATCATCGCTCAAATGTCTCCACTGTCCCAACGGAAGTTCTCCAAGGCTTATTTCACCTACGGATATCCTCTTTAAGGATACAACTCTGAAATCAAACTTTTCAAACATTTTTCTAATCTGTCTGTTTCGTCCTTCAAGAATGGAAACTTTCAATACTGATTTCCTTCCGTCATCGCTCACAAAGGCTACCTTGCAGGGTCTAGTCCTGTAATTGTCTATATACATTCCCTTTTCAAGCTTTTCTATTGTTTCATCATCAATGAGACCATTAATTTTGACCACATAGGTTTTATAAATATTATGTTTTGGATGGGTGAGCCTGTAAGTGAGGTCCCCATCGTTTGTAAGTATGATTAGGCCACTTGAAGCATAATCAAGTCTTCCAACTGGATAAATCCTTTCTTCAATATCAACAAGATCCACTACGGAAGGTCTGCTAAACTGGTCTTTTACAGTGGTTATATACTTTACAGGCTTGTTTAAAAGGATATATTGCATTTTTTCTTCAAGACCTATGGTCTTTCCTTCCACTTCTACAACATCTTCAGAAATATCAACCTGAGTACCAGGTTCCTTTACTATTTCTCCATTGATCTTTACTTTTCCTTCAAATATTAATTCATCAGCCTTTCTTCTGGATGTATATCCTGAATTGCTGATGAATTTATTTAATCGCATTTTATTCATTTAATCACTCTCATTCATTATATTTTCTACATTTTCAATATTTTCTTCAAAGCTTAGTTCGGGAAGGTTTTCTATGGATTCAAGACCGAAGTGCGAGAGAAAGTGGTCTGTAGTTCCATAAATACTAGGCTTCCCCGGTTTGTCCAACTTGCCCTTTATGGCAATGAGCTTCTTATCCGCCAAACTCCTAAGTATATAGTCGGATTTCACTCCTCTTATCTGGTCTATTTCTATTTTTGTCACTGGCTGTTTGTAGGCTATAATGGACAAAGCTTCCAAAGCCGAATGAGAAAGACTGTTCCTCGTATTAGGTTTGAATAGCTGGTTAATATAGGTGAAGTTTTCATCCTTTGTCTTGAGCTGATACATTTCATTGGCCTTTTTCAAGACTATTCCCCTGTTTTCCGCTTCATATTCTTCAGCCATTTCAGAAAGGATATTTTTTGTCATTGAAGGTTTTATATTTAGTATCTTGCTTATTTCACCAATTTTTATGGGTTCGCCCCAGGCAAATAATATGCTTTCAATTATACTTTTCATCCTGTTTTTATCCATAATAGCCACCTTATGTCCATTTTGGGTAGTTAATTTTCGCCTAACTTACACTATCTTTAATTAGGTATATTTCTCCAAAGGTATAGTCCTGAACAAGCCTAAGATTTTTCAGCTTTGACATTTCAAGAATGCTCAGGAATACAGTTACAATGAATTTTCTTGACTTGTTGGAAGAAAAAATATCCCTGATGCTTATTTTTTTTAATATATCTAGTTTTTCATTTATTATATCCATACAGTCGTTTATGGTAAACTCATCTTTTTGAATTTCAAAAATAATTTCTTCAGGCTCATTGTCCTTGCAGTTTTTCAAAAGGTTCTGGAATGTATACATTAGATCGTACACGCTTATTTCCTCAAACAAAAGCTGTTCATTAAAATTGGAATCATACTGGATTTCTTCAGCCGGTTTTCCAACAAATTCCTTCTCCTTGTCTTCCTTTGTCTTTAGGAGTTCCGAAACACTTTTGTATACCTTATACTCTAGTAGCTGGCTGACAAGGTCTTCTCTTGGGTCTTCAACCCCTTCTTTTCTGGGAAGAAGCATCTTGGACTTTATTTCAAGAAGTGTGGAAGCCATGAGTATGAATTCGCTGGTTACATCCATGTCCAGATCTTGAAGGGTATCTACGTAGCCAATATACTGTTCAGTTATTTCATATATTGGTATATCGTAAATATCCACTTCATTTGACTCGATTAAATAAAAAAGGAGATCAAAGGGACCGTGGAACTTATTAAGATGAACTATATACTTCAATTCACTACCTTCCTTCTTAGGTCTGTAAAGCCCGACTCGTCTACAAGACCTATTATTGTTTCCTTTCTAGATACTGGACTGTCGCTGAAAATATAAGAATCCATAAACATAGCTCTTAGTTCTTCTTCAATTCCATTGCTGTCCGTATAAACCGTACCTAGCAGTTCACCTTTTTTAACCTGGTTTCCCGTTTTTTTACAAAGGAAAATTCCGGCGGAATAATTTATTTCTGATTCTTTTGTCTCCCTACCTGCACCAGACATCAAGGAACAGATACCTATCTTTTCGGCATCTATTGCTTCAATATAACCGTCTTCAGGAGAAACCATTCCATAAGAATATGTTGAAGAATTGAATTTATTTGTTTCATCAATATATTCAATATTTCCACCTTGAGAAGATATGAACTCTCTGAATTTTTCAAGTGATTTGCCAGATTCAAGAACTTCATTTGTCTTTAATCTGCCTTCTTCAATATTTGATACTATTCCCGTAAGCTTAAGCATAACAGAATTAAGGAATATACAAAGCTCTGTGAAATCTTCAGGTCCATTGCCCTTCAGCGTATTTACTGCTTCAATAACTTCCAGTGAATTTCCTACTGCCTTGCCAAGGGGTTCTTCCATGTTTGTAAGTACGACACCTACATTTCTGTTAAAGCCCTTGCCTATGCTTACCATGGTTTCAGCAAGTTTTACAGCATGATCTATATCTTTCATGAAGGCGCCGCTGCCTATCTTTACATCAAGTATTATATTATCGGCTCCAGATGCTATTTTTTTCGACATAATGGAGCTGGCAATCAATGATATATTGTCAACTGTTGCAGTTACATCCCTCAAGGCATAAAGCTTCTTATCTGCAGGAACCAGGTTTGCTGTCTGACCTGCTATTGCAAAGCCAACACTGTTAACTACAGAAAACATTTCTTCCTTTGTAAGGTTGATGTTGAATCCTGGAATAGATTCAAGCTTGTCCAAGGTACCTCCAGTATGTCCAAGGCCCCTTCCTGACATTTTAGAAACTTTAAGTCCGCAGGATGCCATAAGTGGTAGAAGTACAAGGGATGTCTTGTCTCCAACACCGCCAGTACTGTGTTTGTCCGCTGTTATTCCTTTTATATGGGAAAGGTCCACCACATCTCCTGAATTTATCATTGCTTCAGTAAGGTCTATGGTTTCTTCAAGGTCCATTCCCTTGAAGTATATGGCCATGAGAAGTGATGATATTTGATAGTCCGGAATATCGCCGGAAACATATCCTTCAATTATATAATTTATTTCTTCCTTTGAAAGCTTTACTCCATGCTTCTTCTTGGTTATCAAATCATAAACTCTCATAATATCAGCTCCTGACCAGATCTTTTAATATGCTTTTACTTTCAATATCATTTTCAATATTAAATATATCCAGCACAGTACTTGCAATGGTATTGAATCCCTTCATTGTTTTCATATCAGTTGAAATTATATTTTTACAGTAACACAATAGAGGAACATATTCTCTTGAATGGTCTGTACTATCCGTTGATGGATCGCATCCGTGATCTGCAGTTATCATCAATAGGTCGTCATCCTTCATTGCTGCAAGTATTTCAGGAAGCTTTGAATCAAAATATTTCAACGCTTCACCGTAGCCTTGCACATTGTTTCGGTGACCATACAGCATGTCAAAATCCACAAGATTTGTAAATATGAGTCCTTTTGACTCGTTTTTGATTTCATCTATTGTTGCTTCTACTCCATCTTTATTGTTTGTAGTATGAAGTGCCTTGGTTATTCCAACATGGGCAAAAATGTCTTCGATTTTTCCTATTGCTACAACATCAAGTCCATTCTCCTTAAGAAGATCAAGCATTGTCTTCCTAGTAGGAGGTAGTGAAAAGTCCCTTCTGTTTTCAGTTCTCTTTAAAGAACCTGGGCTTCCTTCAAAAGGTCTTGCTATGACTCTTCCAACGCCATGCTTTCCAGCAAGCATCTTTCTTGCTTTTTTGCATATGTCATAGAGCTCCTCAAGAGGCACTATATCCTCGTGGGCTGCAATCTGGAAAACACTGTCAGCGGAAGTATATATGATGAGTTTTCCTGTTTCCATATGCTCCCTGCCTAGTTCTTCAATTATTTCAGTTCCGGAAGCAGTTTTGTTTCCTAGGTATCCTCTTCCTGATTTCTTGACGAATTCATCCATTACTTCATCCGGAAATCCATTGGGATATGTAGGGAAAGAATCTTCAGATATTATTCCTGCTATTTCCCAGTGGCCTGTTGTTGTGTCCTTGCCATTTGACAGTTCCAGAAGTCTTCCATATATACCATTTGTTATAATATCATAATTCTTTATATCTTCAAGTCCTAGAATATAGGTTAAACCCATCTTTTCAAGATTTTCAAGATGGAAATCCTCATTCCCTTCATAGACATGAAGAATTGTATTACTGTTTTCATCTCCGTAATCGACGGCATCGGGCATTGCCCCCACACCTACACTATCTAAAACTATAAGAATAACTCTGTTAAACATATGTTACCTCCTTAAGATCTTGGATGTGTCCTTTTATAAATTTCAAAAGTTTTGTTTTGTCTGCTCTTCAAATAAGACTGTATCATGCTTATGCTGTTTTGACCGAAAAGTGAATTAAGAGTTCCTACGTCAGCTCCGTTTTGCAAAAGGTGTACAACAAAGGAGTTCCTGATAATCTGTGGGGTAATATCCTTTTGGATGTTTACGGATTTTGCATAGCTCTTAATGATCTTCCAAAAGCCCTGCCTGGACATACTCTTTCCCTTTACATTAAGAAAAAGCGTATCCTCACCCTCTTCAGGATTCAAGGACTGTCTATATTCATCCATATACATTTCAAGATGTTTTTTTGCTGTCTCGCCAACAGGTACATGTCTAGAGTTTTTCGACTTGACAATCCTCAAACTGTCACTGTATTTGGAGTATGAACTGATTTTCAAATCAAGAAGTTCACTTACCTTTATTCCAGTGGAATACAAGAGTTCAAGCATTGCCTTATCCCTGCAGCCTTTGACAGTGTCCACATCAGGCACTTCCAACAGCTTTTCAATTTCTTCAACAGTAAGGAATCGAGGCATTTTTTTTTCAATCCTGGGTGCCTGAATACCATTTGACGGATTTTTTTCTATTATTCTTCCGTTTTCAAGATATTTGTAAAAGGATTTTATTGACGAAAGGCCTCTTGATACGGTAGAGGCATTCTTGGATTTTTTCTGCATGTTTAATACGTAGGTCAAAATCATTGTCTTTGTAACATCAGTCAAATCTCTGTCATAGCTTTGTTCTATATATGTGTTGAAACTTGTCAGATCCCTTATATATGCGGAAGAAGTATTTTTAGACAAAGTCTTTCTCTTCTCAAGGTATTCTGCATATTTCTTTATATGTTCATTCATTTTTACCTCCGGTACCATATATAGTACCATCTATATAATACCACATTTTATATTAGCTTTGGAAAGTTAAATATGCATAAC
>LGOV01000152.1_pt4 | contig 21540 bp, 19 predicted proteins | sample 469881 | NCBI WGS metagenome assembly LGOV01 (sample SAMN03857199, study PRJNA290197) | marine sediment metagenome | biome: marine cold seep biome; feature: cold seep; material: marine sediment; isolation source: sample #5579, elevator 3A push core 41 containing 12 cm of sediment... ...
GCTCAGCTTCGAAAATCGTTACCTGATGCCCGAGCATAGCCAAACGGTGGGCGCAGGAGAGCCCCGCTGGGCCGGCGCCGACTACGGCGATATGGCGGCCAGTGGTGGCGGCGCGTTTAAACGGGTGGCTATCGAACTGCATGTTATCGGTGGCGTGGCGCTGTAACAGGCCGATCAGTACTGGCTGGCACTCGGCATCGTGATTACGCACGCAGCTGCGTTCACAGAGAATTTCGGTAGGGCACACCCGGGCGCAACTGCCACCTAGGATATTGGCTTCCAGAATGGTTTCCGCCGCGCCGTTGATAGTGTTCTCGCTGATCTGGCGAATAAAACTAGGAATATCAATATCCGACGGGCACGCTTCGACGCAGGGCGCATCAAAGCAGTAAAGACAGCGCTGGCTTTCGATCATCGCCTGGCGCCGGGTTAACGGTGGGTGAAGATCACTAAAGTTGCTTGCAAGCGTAGCTGGGTCGTAGGTGTCGACCTCTTTTGCGCTGGGTAGATGGATCAGTTGGCTAATCACGGTAGAGCCTCCGCTGTTTTATAGAAACAACAGTTATTAAGCGCCGGTTATCGTTTAACGGCGACTGGGGCGTTAAGCTCGGCACGCTTGGCGAGCAGCTCGAATACACCGGGGTAGGCGGGGCGCTCCAAATAGCGGCCCGCACCGCGCTCGGCGCGCAGCTCACCATCCCGCCACACCCATTTGCCCTTGCTAATGGTGTGACGAGCAATGCCGCGCACCGTTTTGCCCTCGAAAATGTTGAAATCGACGTTCTGGTGGTGAGTTTTGGCAGAAATCGTCCGAGTGCCGTTGGGATCCCAAACCACGATATCCGCATCGGAGCCCACTTGAATCGCACCTTTGCGCGGGTAGAGGTTGAATATCTTGGCGGTGTTGGTCGATGTCAGCGCGACAAACTCCTGGGGCGACAGCTTGCCGGTGTTGACGCCTTCGTCCCATAGCACGGCGAGGCGGTCTTCGACGCCTGCAGTACCATTGGGGATCTTGGTGAAGTCATCTTTACCGGCGGCTTTCTGATCGGCGCAGAAACAGCAGTGGTCGGTGGCGGTAGTTTGCAGGTTTCCCGACTGCAGGCCGTGCCAGAGCGCTTCCTGGTGGCCCTTGGGCCGGAAGGGCGGGCTCATAACGTGGGCGGCGGCGCGGCCCCAGTCGGTATCCTGGTAGACGCTATCGTCGATGAGCAGGTGCCCGGCTAAGCATTCGCCATACACCGGATGGCCTTGTTGGCGGGCGTAGGCAATTTCATCGACGGCATCTTTGGTGGATACGTGAACCAGATAGATCGGTGCGCCCAGGGTGCTGGCAATGCGAATCGCCCGGCTGGCTGCTTCGCCTTCCACCTGGGGCGGGCGCGAAAGCGGGTGGGCCTCTGGCCCGGTCATTCCCTGGGCGAGCAGTTTTTGCTGCATGTGATAGACCAGCTCACCGTTTTCGGCGTGAACCGTAGGCACCGCGCCTAGCTCCAGACAGCGCGAGAAGCTTTCCACCAGGATGTCATCAGTGGCCATGATCGCGCCCTTGTAGGCCATAAAGTGTTTGAAGCTGTTCACCCCGTGTTCATGAACCAGGGTGCCCATTTCCTCTCGCACGCTATCGTCCCACCAGGTAATCGCCACGTGGAAGGCAAAATCGGTGGCGGCTTTTTCCGCCCAGTCTTGCCAGGTTTCGAAGGCCTCAAGGAGCGACTGACCCGGCTGCGGGATCACGAAGTCGATGATCGAAGTGGTGCCCCCGGCCAAGGCCGCGGCGGTGCCGGTATAGAAATCTTCGCTGGCCACGGTACCCATGAACGGCAGTTGCATGTGCGTATGGGGATCAATGCCGCCAGGCATCACCAGTTGATCGCTGGCATCGACCATTTCACACCCTTCAGGGACATCTAGATCGGTGCCAATCGCATGGATTTTACCGTCGACACACAGTACGTCTGCGCGGTAGGTGTCGGCGTGGGTGACCACGGTGCCGCCCTTGATTAATAAGCTCATCGTTCGCTCCTGTTGTTTTTAACTAGAAAATTTAACCGGCAATCTGTTTGTTGCCAGCAAAATCATTCCCCGTCGGTTAGGCGGGTATAGGTTTCCGGGCGGCGGTCGCGGAAGAACTGCCAGTTGTTACGCACCTCGCGCACCATGTCCAAATCGATCTCGTGCACCAGCAGCTCATCTTCGGTTTCGCTGGCCTGGGCTTCGATTTTGCCGCGGGGGTTAACGATGTAGCTGGAACCGTAAAAGTCACCGATATTCCAGGGTGCCTCGGTGCCTACACGGTTGATGGCGGCGATAAAGCAGCCATTGGCGGCTGCAGAGGCAGGTTGCTCTAACTCCCACAGGTATTGGGAAAGCCCGGCCACGGTGGCGGAGGGGTTGAAGATTACTTCGGCGCCGTTGAGTGCCAGTGCACGCCAGCCTTCGGGGAAGTGACGGTCGTAACAGATATACACCCCGATTTTGCCGTAGGCAGTATCGAACACTGGCCAGTTGGACTGGCCTGGCTTGAAGAAGAATTTTTCCCAAAAACCGGCTACTTGGGGAATATGGGTTTTGTGGTACTTGCCTAGGTAGCTGCCGTCAGCGTCGAACACGGCTGCGGTGTTGTAGTAAACACCGGTTTCAGTCTCTTCATACACAGGCACGATGATCACCATGCGGTGCTCGGCGGCTAGCTTCTGCATCATCTGGCAGGTAGGGCCTTCCGGTACCCGCTCTGCGGCGGCGTACCACTTACCGTCCTGGCTAGGACAAAAGTAGGGCTGGTTAAACACTTCCTGGAAGCAAAGCACCTGCACGCCCTGGTCAGCTGCTTGCTGAATCATTGGCAGATGTGCCTCGTTCATGGCGTCGCGAATAGCTTCTGGTTCAAGATCGGTGCTGGTTTTCAGGCCCATCTGAATCAACCCGATTTTCATCTTCTGCATGAGACGCTCCCTCTGAGTGTTGATGTTTAGCGTATGTTTGTAGTGTTCTTGAAACTAGTTTTGTAAAGCTGACGAAATAGACAGCTTTTGTTGAAAGTAGCGCTGGGTAGATGGTTTTAGCAAGTCTTTAGAGGAGATTTGTTAAATTGTATTTAACTCATTGAGTTTGCTTGTTTTTATTGTTCTATGTTGCGCTATTCACTTTTTTGGTGAACCTTTGCACTGTTTTGGGTTGTCTTTTAATTCATTTAAAATCAATTGCTTGTTATATTTCATAGGGCTTTATTTAGTTTTTTGTTGTTTAAAGTTGGTGCAAATATTTTTTTTGATCTAGCTTTGTTTAGTTGGTTTTTGTTTGAGGGTGGGAAGATGCAAAGATAAAAAGCTAACAATAATATTGTTGTCCATAAAGGCAGCTTTTTAATCAATGAGTTAATTGACCTGATTTTTCAAGTAGGCATGCTTATTGCTTGTTTTCTAAGAGCTGTGGCTTCTAAAAGCCATGATTTCTAAGCGCCTTTTTGAAAAGCTCCACTGGCCGTGGGAGCTAGGCAGCGCAATAACGCAATGCTGAGGAGATAAAAAATGACCGAAACAACCTCTCAGATGGTGGATCGAGGTGGGCTGATAGAGCTAGATGTAGGGGACGATGTACGCAGTAGTTCGCGCTTTAATGAGGATATTGCGCCTACCCAGGCCAGCGAGCGTACTTGGAGTAAGTGGAATATTGCGGCACTCTGGGTAGGCATGTCGATCTGCGTGCCCACATATACGCTAGGCGGGGTATTAACTGCCTACTTTGGGCTGAGCGTGGGGGAAGCGCTGTTCGCCATTCTGTTAGCCAACGTGATCGTATTGATTCCTCTTACTTTAAATGCTTTTCCTGGAACCAAGTTTGGCATTCCCTTTCCGGTAGTGCTGCGCTCATCATTCGGTATTTTAGGCTCCAACATACCCTGCTTGGTGCGCGCTTTGGTAGGCTGTGGCTGGTTTGGTATTCAAACCATGTTTGGCGGTCTAGCCATTCATCTGCTGCTTTCCGAATTGATTCCCGCTTGGGCAGCGCTTGGCGGCGTAGGTGAAGTGATCGGCTTTTTTGTCTTCGGCGCGATGAACCTCTATGTGGTGATTCGTGGGGCAGAGTCGATTAAATGGTTGGAAACCCTGGCGGCACCGTTGCTGTTGGCAGTAGGGGTTGGCCTGATGGTGTGGGCGTGGCCGCATATGTCGATGAGCGAGCTGCTAGCACAGCCGCCGTCGCGGCCTGAAGGAGCGTCGGTTTACGGCTACTTCTTCGCGGGCTTAACCGCCATGGTGGGTTTTTGGGCCACGCTGTCGCTGAATATTCCCGATTTCAGCCGCTTTGCCAAAAGCCAAAAAGATCAGATTGTTGGTCAGGTAATTGGGCTGCCGCTAACGATGTTCTTCTTTGCTGCGCTGGGCGTGGTATTAACTGCGGCGTCTGAGACGCTGGTGGGCCAAACCGTTGCCGACCCGGTACGTTTGATTGGCTACATCGATAGTCCCTTCTGGGTGGTATTGGCGATGCTGTTGATCATTATCGCCACGATTTCTACCAATACGGCTTCTAACATTGTGTCGCCTACCAACGACTTTCAGAATATAGCGCCTAAATTGATTAACCAGACGCGTGGTGTGCTAATGACCGGCGCGGTGGGCGTGCTATTGATGGGCTACGATCTTCTGCAAAAAGCGGGCGTTATTCCGCCTGGGGTTTCGCTTGAGCAGATGTACTCCAACTGGCTGTTGGGTTACTCCAGTCTGTTGGGGCCCATCGCGGGCATCATGGCGGTAGATTACTTCCTGATCAAAAAGCAGCGTTTGGATGTGCCGAGCCTGTACATGGATAGCCATGCCTATCCTGCGGTGAATATCGCCGGTTTCATCGCCTTCGGTGTGCCTGTGGCGCTTACTTTACTATCGCTGTTAACTGGCACCATGAACTGGTTCTACGACTATGGCTGGTTCACCGGCTCGGCGCTGGGGGCCATCGTTTATTTTGTCGCAAGCCAAGTGCTGGCGTCATCACCTCAGGTGGGGCCTGCGCCGATAATGGCCAATGAGGCAGCCGAGCAGCGTTAAATAGCTTAATCCCGGCTTCGTGCTTTCTATCTTAGCTGCTTTTGATTAAACGTAGAAACGCATCGACCACTCGGTTGGGGCGGCGGTCATGGCGGGTAATCAGTACAAAGGGGATGCGGTAGTGCTGCGAGTTGGCATGTAGCGCCCGCATCTTGCCCGCCGCTACCCACTGGGCTGCGACGTGCTCAGGAAGAAAGCCGATAAAGCGCCCGGTAAGAATCAAAAAAGCAGCGCCTTCGCGATCGGATGCCGAAGCTCGCAGGCTTAGCGCGTCATGCGCCTGTCGGGCCTCAATCGGTAGCGGATAGCGGGGTGAAATAGCCGAGTGTTGGGCGATATCTGCACAGCGAAGCGTATCATCATCCTCAGTAAACAGCGGATGGCCAGCCGCGCAGTAAAGATACGATGGCTCATCGTAGAGGTGCCGCGCTTCTAAGCTGGTAGGCAGGTTCACTGAAGGCACTACGCCGACGTGCAAGTGGCCATCCATGACGCCCCGAATGACCGCGTCAGAAGGCTCCATATGAATGTGCAGCGTTACCTCATGCTCCGGCGCGCTAAGCTCTGCCAGGGCGTTGGTCACGTGCATGGCGGGTAGCGTTACCAGGTTGTCGGTGATGCCGATATTCAACTCGCCCTTAATCGTGTGATGCAGCGCGTTAACGTCGCTTTTAAACGTTTCAAGCGCGGTAAGTAGCGTTAATCCTGCCTGATAAATCTCTTTACCCTCTTCGGTTAAACTAAACCCGCCACGTCCTCGCTGGCAGAGCGAAAACCCCAGTCTCCCCTCCAAATCGTTCATGTGCTGGCTAATCGCCGAACGACTAATGCCCAGCGTGGTTTCCGCCGCGGTAAAGCCACCGCACTCAACGACCGTCTTAAAAATACGGATTAGGCGTATCTCGTAGTCGCTCATTTGGCCCAGCGATGCCATAACAATTTCCTGGTAGATAGGCTATCCATGCATAACGTTACGCTTTTCAGGGCATTAACGGTGATAAAAACTGATATACATCCTAAAAGCACCGCGGCACTATCGGATAAAGCCACGTGTCAGCGCGTGTTATGTATCATTTTTGGTTACTTTTTACACTGTATCAGGTGTCCCACTGGGTTTCCTGGATAAGGCTTCTGCGCGATGTCCGCTACCTCCAATGATGTAAATGATGATGTATTGAAAGCCACCAAGACTTACCGCCAACAGCGCCGCCATGTAATTGCGTTATATCTACTAGCACTGCTTGTCATGATGGTGCTTTTCGGCTGGCTGCTGAGTGAACAGTATCGGCAAGAAATTGAGGCCGCCGAGTCGCGGATTACCGCCCGCGCTAATGTGGTTGCTGAGTGGGCAAAAGGCGTATTTGCACAAAGCGGGCAAGCGCTTTTTGGGCTTGCTGAGATGCTAACCCTGCAAGGCATGCCAGATAGCGATAATGCCCAGGCCCTTCAGCGCTCACTAGAAAACCTGACTCTGTATGTGCCCATGGTGGACGAAATCGCTGTGTTGAGCGCCGAGGGCCGAGTATTGGCGAGTGGCCGCAGCAGCCGAAGAGCAGGTGCTGATATCAGCGATACGACGTTTTTTAATGCCTTTAAGCAGCCAGGACAAGAGGAGCTGATTACCCCGCTTTACTGGTCTAGTAGTGATCAACGCTACTATTTGTACCATGGCCGACGATTAGAAACCTCGTCCGGCGAGTTTGCCGGGGTGGTTATCTCTAGCATTGTGCCTGAGGTGTTTGCCGACGCCCTGGAGCAGATGAGTGTCTATGACGGCGAGAGCATTGCCCTGGTCGACCCCGGATTGAAGTTTATTGCTCGCTACCCGCCCCCCGAGAGGCCGTTTTCGATCGGCAGTCAAATTGAGAGCCCAGAAACGGCTGAGTGGCTTACCCGTGGTGAGTCCACATGGTCGATCAACATTGACTCCCCTATTGATGGCCGAACACGGCTGTTTCGCATGCTGAGAGTAGGCGAGTATCCGATGCTGGCCGTGGTCGGCGTTGACCTTGACGAATTGCTCTCGGCCTGGCGGCAGCGCGCTTTGATTTTAACACTGGTGATTGCCGTCATTGCCCTGTTGGGGGCTTGGGGGGCACGCCATTACCTGAATCGTATAGCGTTGTCGCATCAATTGCGCCAGCGTATTGAGGAACGGGAGCAGGCCCGTGCCGAGGCCCAAATAGCCGCTGCCGCCTTCCAGACGCACTTAGGCATCCTTATTACTGATCCACAGGGCATCATTCTTAAGGTGAATGAAACCTTCAGCCGCATTACCGGCTATAGCGAAGCTGAGATAGTGGGTAACAATCCGCGCATGTTTAGCTCTGGACTACAAAACGCCGCCTTTTACCGCCGTTTATGGAAGCGCGTTATCAAAACCGGCAACTGGGAAGGCGAGATATGGAACCAGCGTAAAAATGGTGAACTATTTCCTGAGTGGCTAACCATTAGCGCTGTCTACAGCGTTGAGGGTACCTTAACTCACTACGTGGCCACCATGAGCGATATCAGCGAGCGTAAAGCCGCTGAGCAGGAGATTCATCAGCTAGCGTTTTATGACACCTTAACCGGGTTGGCCAACCGGCGGCTGTTTATGGATCGCATAGGTAATGCCCTTAAAGAGCTTCAGCGCCATCAGCGCTGCGGCGCACTGCTATTTATCGATATCGATAACTTCAAACAAATCAATGACACCCTGGGGCACTATGCGGGTGATCAAGTATTGCAGAGCGTTGCTCGGCGGATGGGGCAGATGTTGCGCGATACCGATACCTTGGCGCGACTGGGAAGCGATGAATTTGCGGTATTAATCGAAGGCGTGGATAGCAATTACGCTCAAACTACCCGGCTGGCAGAGCGAATTGCGCACAAGCTGCTGGCAACTCTTAACGAACCAATCACCCTGGCCGAAGAGAGCATCACGGTGACGGGGAGTATTGGTATTGCGATCATGGTCAGCAATGAGTACGGCGTGGATGACTACCTGCAGCAGGTAGATATGGCGCTCTTTCAGGCTAAGAACAACGGCCGCCATGGCGTGTGCTTTTTTGACCCCTCGATGCAGGCTGCGCTGCTGGCCCATGTGAAATTAGAGGCGGATCTGCGCCAAGCGCAGGCCAGCCAGCAGTGGCAGCTCTATTATCAGCCCCAAGTGGATCACCATGGCGTGATCACTGGCGTTGAAGCGCTGCTGCGCTGGCATCATCCCGAACGCGGCATGGTGTCACCAGGTGATTTCATTCCGCTGCTGGAAAGTAATGAGCTGATAAACGATGTAGGCGAATGGGTGTTGGAAGATGCCTGCTATCAATTAGCGCGTTGGGCGCAGCATCCACGGCTAAGCAAACTGACCATATCGGTGAATATTAGTCCGCTTCAGTTTCGCGATGAGCAGTTTCTGGCTCGCGTAGAGGGGGTATTTGCGCGCACTCAAGCGCCGCTTCAGCGGCTCAAACTGGAGGTGACCGAGTCACTGTTTGTGGAAGCGCGAGACGACGCCAGAGATAAAATGCTTGCCCTTAAAGCGCGAGGGGTACGCTTCTCTTTGGATGATTTTGGCACCGGCTACTCGTCCCTGGCCTATTTAGCACAACTGCCGCTGGATCAGCTAAAAATCGACCAATCCTTTGTACAGCAGGTGCTCGAAAGCCAAGCCAACGCAGCGATTGTCGAGAGTACCATTGCCTTGGCAGAGAGCCTCAATCTAGAGGTCATTGCGGAAGGCGTAGAGACCAAAGCGCAGCAGGCGTGGCTACTGGCGCACGACTGTCACGCATATCAAGGCTATCTGTTTGGGCGACCAGTTACCGCAGATGCAATCGAGAGATTGATGACGGGCGCTTAACCCAGCGTCAGTAAGCGGAGTTGGCCTTCGATATCGAGGGCGGGGCTCGTATCGGGAAGGATGACTTCCAGACGAGAGTCTTGCCGCCACGCGCTGCTTTCAACGCTGAGCGTGCCTTCGGCGCGGTTAAAGCGTTTCCAGCCGCTATCGGTATGAAAGACGCCTTTAATGCGCGCCTCTCTGGGTAGTTCTCCCAAACATCTGGCCAGGCTATCCAAATCGAATCGCTCGCTTGGGTGCCAACGTAGCCCCGTGCTGGTGTAGCCCAGCGAAGTGCCGGTTTCACACTGGGGCTTGCCGGGCGGGGGCGGGAGATCAAAAAATGCCCCCTCCACACTGGGTGTTGCCGCCAACTGTTGGTGGCTGGCGGGTACGTTGATATCGCTCCCTTCGGCGCGTCCGCTCTGGGTCAACAGTCCTATGGGTAGTTCGCCTTGGGGAGCTTCTTGCACCCATTTACGCGGCGGCCAGCGCTGCGCCACAAACGCATGAGCGGCGCCTAGCTGCTCGGGCGTGCTCTGGTCAAGCATGGTGAGTGCCACGGCATCGGCCATATCGAGCTGGTCGCGGAAGGTGTCGTGCTGTCGAGCGCGGGCGTCATCTAATCGGCGTGGGTCGAGAGTAGCAATAATATCNNCTCGACCACTTTCTGGAAGGCTTCCCCACGCAGTAGATCCAACAGGCCTGCCGGGTGGCCAAGGCCTGAGGGCTCGATGATTACCCGGTCGGGCTTGCTGCGTGCGAGTAAATTCACTAGCGCCGCTTGCAGTACAAAGGCGAGCTGGCAGCACAGGCAGCCGCCGGGCAGACCTTTCACAACTATGCTGTTACGGACGTCAAACATCGCCTGGTCGATGCCGATTTGACCAAACTCGTTGACCAGGATGGCCCACTTTTCATCCACAGGCTTCTGCTCGATGAGGCTGTGGATAAGCGTGGTTTTGCCGCTGCCGAGAAAGCCGGTAATGATATGCACCGGCACTTTTGCCAACCTTTCTGACGCTGCCAACGCCTAGCCTCCTGTCATATTCATAAAGCGTACTACCTGCACATCGCCATCGGTGGTGAAGTGATGGCGTTCCGGCTTAAGCGGCAAGGCGTTGATGATCGCCTCTTTTAGCGCCTGCATATTGCCGGGGTGACGGCGCAGCACAGCGCGAAGATCGACCGAGTGTTCGTTGCCTAAGCACAGCAGCAAACGGCCTTCCACCGTCACGCGCACCCGGTTACAGGTATCGCAAAAGTTGTGGCTATGGGGGGAAATAAACCCAACCCGGCTGTCGCTATCGGCCATCTTGAAGTAGCGCGATGGGCCGGGTGTGGTTTCGGTCGTGGGGATCAGTGGATAGCGCGTTTCGATCAATTCTTGGACATCGTCACTGGAGTAGAAGGTTTCCGCCCGAGAGTGGTCAGAAACATCGCCCAGCGGCATTTCTTCGATAAAGCTAATATCGAGGTTTTCCTGGCGCGCAAAGGTGACCAGGTCGATTACTTCGTCGTCGTTGCGACCTTTTAAGATCACCGCGTTGAGCTTGATGCGTTTAAAGCCCGCTTCCTGAGCGGCATGAATACCGTCGATGACTTTGGCTAAATCACCGGTGCGGGTGAGTTGCTTGAAGCGTTCAGCATCCAGCGAATCCAGGCTGATATTCAGCCGGCGTAAACCGCCGGCGTACAACTGCTTGGCGTGTTTACGCAAGCTGGCGCCGTTGGTGGTCATGGTGAAATCGTTAAGGCCTGGCATCGAGCCGATTTCATCGACTAATTGTTCAATACCCCGACGCACCAATGGCTCACCACCGGTCAGGCGAATTTTTTCCACGCCGAGTTCGGTAAAGGCCCGCGCCACCATGGCGATCTCTTCCAGCGTCAGTACCTGGGCGCGGGGCAGGAATGTCATCTCCTCGCTCATGCAGTACACGCAGCGGAAATCGCAGCGATCGGTGACCGAGATGCGCACGTAGCTAATGCGCCGACCAAAGTCGTCGATCAGTTGCTGGTCAGCGTCTGGCTGGGCAGATCGCTGCTGGTTAGCTTGTGGTTGTGCGGGTCGTTGCTCGGTCATAGCCATCCCGTTAGTGGTTGTATGCTGACTACCTCGCCCGGCTGCGCGCCTGCCTGGTCGTCGGCAAGCTCAATCAAACAGTTAGCAGCCACCATCGAGGTTAAAATGCCCGAACCCTGGGCGCCGGTACTACGCACGAGTAGCCGTCCTTCGCTATCAGTATGGTAAACGCCACGGATAAAGTCAGTACGCTTCAAGCGGCTTTTTAAGAGACTTTCGGTAACGGCATAAAGACGGTGTGGTGGCGCCAATGGCTGCCCATTAAGCCGATCTAACAGCGGTGAAACAAACTGTAGAAAGGTTACCATGACCGCCACCGGATTGCCGGGCAAGCCAATAAACGGCGTGCGCTTTTCGCACAGCCAGCCGCAAGCCATGGGGCGCCCAGGTCGCAGCGCTACCCGCCAGAAAGCTAAGCGGCCTAACTGTTCCAGAGCCTCACGAGTAAAGTCAGCCTGGCCAACGGAAACGCCACCGCTGGTGATCACCAAATCGCTCTGCTCGGCGGCCTGCTCAAGCGCCGTTTTGAGGGCGTTTAAATCGTCTGGCAGAATGCCCAGGTCAATAACGTCGGCGCCGTGTTCGGCAAGCAAACCCATCAGAGTGAAGCGATTGGCATCATAAATCCCTGCCTGGGGCAGCGGTTCGCCGGGTGTGATCACTTCATTGCCAGTGGAAAAAATCGCTACCTTTGGGCGCTGACTCACGCTGATCTCGGCATAACCCAGTGACGCCAAAAGCCCCAGCGAGGCGGCATCAAGCCGTGTTCCTGCAGGAAGGGCTGTGTCGCCGAAAGCAATATCCTCGCCGGCCTGGCGGACATGTTGGCCGTGCTTGAGGCGTTCTGGCGACTCGATGATCACATGCCCAGGTTGCTCATCTAACGGTTCGCGGAGCTGTTCGCTCATCACCACTGTATCGGTGCCCGGCGGCAGTGGGGCACCGGTGGTAATGCGTACACAGTGACCGGCAGGTACTAATTCGCGGCGATACTGCCCGGCCAATACCTCACCGGCCAGCGGCCAGTGGGTTTGCTTGGCTCCAACACCTTCTCTGGGCAAGGCTAGCGCTACGCCGTCCATGGCCGCGTTGGTATTTTGCGGCACGTTAATGGGGGCTTTCACGGTTGTGGCCAATCGGCGACCATGAGCTTGCGCCAGCGGAATCCGTTCGCTGCCCAGCGGGCGTTCAATCAAGGTGGCGAGCGCCTGGCGCGCTTCATCCACGCTAAGCATCTGCTCGCCAAGATCGAAGCAGGAGAGGGTCATTTCACCTCCTTGCTCGAAGAACCCATTAGTACTTTTTCCAGGTGCAGCTTTTCTTCCTCAGTATTAAGGTTAGCAAAGGCATCAGGGCAGTCCGACATATCAACCTTGCACCAAGCATGGCGAGCGTACCAACGGTCGATCTTGCGCTCGCCCTCGGCCAATGTGGCGGCCAAATCATCGGCCAGCGAAGTGCGCAGCAGCGCAACTACCGGGTGAAGCCGATCTCCGTCAAAGGCCACAGCGATATCATGCTGGCCAATACCTTTGACCATGCGTGCCACTAAATCGTCAGGTAGGGCAGGGGAGTCGCAGGGAACGACCAGTAGCCACGGCGTTTTTGCCGCCCGTAGGCCGCTATAGATCCCCATCAACGGACCTTTAAAGCCGCCTTCGGCACCGTCCATTACAAGATCAGCTATAACGCGATCGGCGAAAAAGCGGTAGGCGTCAGCATTGCGGTTGGCGTTAATCAGTAGCTCGGCCACCTGGCCTTCAAGGCGCTTCACCACATGGCCGACGAGTGGCAGGCCCGCAAAAGGCTCCAGCCCTTTGTCACGACCGCCCATTCGGCGCCCTTCGCCGCCCGCGAGAACCATGCCAGTGAGGTCGTGAGTAGGGGTCATGAGCTTGCCTTTTTTGATGAGCGATATTCTTGCGATGAACGGGCATGGGATGGACGTGGTGGAATAGCGTCCAGGGCTAAACGGTTTTGGGTATTGATCGCTTGGAAATGGCGCCCTTTGGCGCGGGCAATTAACATCACGCCGAAGCGTTCGGCCAGTTCGACGCCTTTTTGGGTGACGCCTGAGCGAGAGACCAGCACGCTAATGCCCATTTGTGCCACTTTGAGTACCATTTCGGAAGTCAGTCGCCCGGTGGTGTAGAAAATATCCGCATTGGCACTGTCGGCCTGTTGTAGCCATTGACGCCCCGCCAAGGTATCCACCGCGTTATGCCGTCCTACGTCTTCAACAAAGTCGAGCACGTCGGTTTGCTGGCACAGAGCGCAGCCATGAACGGCGCCAGCGCTGCGGTAGGTCTCGTTGTAGGCGTTGAGGTTTTGCAGTAATTGATAAAGCGTGGATTGTGCCAATGGAGTATCGGGCAGCGCCGTGAGAGCGGTTTGGTCGAGCAGTTTACCAAATACCGTGCCCTGGCCGCAGCCGGTGGTGACCGTGCGGGTACTTAAGCGTGCCTCTAAATCCTCGGGCAGATGGCGAGTAATCACTACCGCAGCTTCTACTTCCCAATCGACTTGCACGGCTTCTAAATCAGCTGCGGCGTTCAGCAGCCCCTGATTGCGCAGATAGCCGACCACAAGAGCCTCTGGATCGTCACCCAGGGTCATCAACGTGACAATTTCACGCTTGTTGAGATAGACCGTCAACGCTCTTTCAGCGGCAATCGCCTGCTGGCGCGCATCACCATACTCGTCAACGATGCTGATCTCGGTGGTGGCCGGTAAGCGGGCTCGGCTTAACTGAAGGGCGTGCATCCGCAATCCTCACTGCTGATATGAAAGCATCTGACCCTGATAAAATACCTGAGCAAAAAGGTCAGAGTTGACGATGATGGCGCTGGAGAGGCTTACTTGTCTACCTGTTCGACTGCTATCCGTTCAAAGTCTAGGTGCTTCTCTCAAGTACTGTGCTCAAGTACTGTTCTTGAGTACTTTGCTTAGATACTTCGCTAAGGGGTTTAACGCGATGTCTGATAATTTACGTTCACTGAGTATTACCCTGGTCGCCGAACCGAAGCAGGTGAAAAGCTTTACGCTGACCCAGTGGCGTATTGCAGAGCTTACCCTGGGGGATCAGGGCCCCAATGTGCTTAACCTGCAGCTGTCGATGACCGAGCGTGCTGCCTACCGTTTCAACCTTACGTCTGCCACCCCACGGCTATTTGTGCGGGCGGGGTTTACTGGGCAAACGCCCAAGCCTGATGCGATTACCGCTAGCCAGGACGTGGCAGCCGGTTGGATGGACGGCGAGCAGCAGGTGCTCGAAGCACCCATGCCCATGGCCATTCAGGTATGGATTGAGAGCTACCTCGCACGTCACGGCGAAGCGCCGATGGAAATGCGCAAGAAAAAACGCAAAGGAGCGGGGCGCGCCAAAGAGACCCCCACCAAGGAGCAGCCGCAATGAGCCGCCTAGAGCGCTGGTCGCGCCTAAAACGCAACGTTCCCCAAGAGCAAGGTGCGCCGCCGGTTGCAGAGTCCGTTGATGAACTAGCGGCCAAATCGGAGGGTTCACCTGATGCCATGCAGGAAACGCCAGAGCAGTCGCTTTCAGAACAATCGCTTTTAGAGCAATCGCCTTCAGAACCAGCACCTAAGCCCGGCAGCTTAGACCACACTTTGCCCGACCCTGAAACGCTGGAAGCGGGCAGCGACTTCAGCGCCTTTATGGTGCCAGGAGTAAGCGGAGCCCTGCGGCGTCGTGCTTTGAAACGTCTGTGGGCCACCGGCAACTACAACGTTCGCGACGGCCTGGATGACTACGATGCCGACTACAATCAGCTGTTAAAGCCCATGGGCTCCGAGCTCGCCAGCAAGCTGCGCCGCTGGACGCATAAAGTGGAAGAGGTGGTTGATAAATCGCTAGACGATGCTGAGCCCGAATCCCCAAAAGAGCTGGCAGCCGACGAACAGACAAACGAGAATCCGGTCGCGTTGGAGGACGAGTCCTCAACATCTCGCGCTAGCAGTGGCAAAATTGTCGAAAACACCTCTCTAGACGACCAGTCTGATTATTTGTCTGGTACTAAAACGAAGACATGATATCGGCGCTAAACTATTAAAAGTCAGTATCTTAGATGCTTTAGAGATGTGAGAAGTCGCCAGCGTTGGCAGCGTTGACGGTAATGAGGTTGGCAAAATCCTGCGTTACACATAGTCTGAACTTAGCTTTAACGCACTGTTATGCCACAATAGTTAATCATTATTACTCAAAAATATAATAAGAATTATTCACTGACCGTGAGAACGCATGAACCAACGAATCCAACTGGCGTCGATAGACGACCAGCGCAATGCCGAGGCGCGGGAAACGGTACGCCGACGTATCTCGTGGCCAGCTAACCTAACGCCTGCTAATGTGACCTATCACAGCCGTGGTCATGCGCTGTTAATAGGTACCGAAGCCGACGTTCATCCTGCCGCTTGCGCTCTACAGGGGCGCGGCTTGGCATCGCTTACACTACTGGTCACTGAGTCTGACGCGAACACCCCAGGTAACGATGCTGTCGGTCCTCTCGGGTCTAGCGAACCGCTGATCACCCAGACGCTGACCCAGGGGCAATTCAGCCAACTGCGTATCAATGGCTACCTGGGTGCCTTTAGCGTTCAACTTGACGATGAAGATGCGCCGCTGGATATTGCTCGCGCGCTGATTGAGCGTGACGGCTTTGACTTGATTCTTGACCTTGCTTCGGCTTCTCATACCCAGCGCTGGGAACTGCCGCCCCCTGGCTATGTGGTAATGCAGTGGCAGAATGTCGAGCAGCGCAACGACATCCTCGACGATTTTGTCGGGCTGGTGGGCGAATTCGACAAGCCGCGATATTTTCAGGTCAATAGCGACTTATGTGCCCACTCCACCAGCGGCAACATTGGCTGTACCCGCTGTTTGGATGTTTGCCCCGCGGATGCCATCTCTAGCATTCAGGGACGGATTGAGTCACATATTGAGATTGATCCCTTTCTCTGCCAAGGCGTGGGAAGTTGCACCAGCGCTTGCCCTACGGGCGCTATCGAATTTCGTCTACCGGAAACGCGCCGCCAGCAAGATACGCTCTCCGCATGGCTAGCAGCCTACCGCGAAGCCGGTGGTCAGGTGCCGGTGCTGCGCTTTATTACCCATGACTCACAAGATGCCGAGCGCGCTGCGGGTGTAATGCCCGCAGGCCATATCATCGACGCACCGTTAGAAGAGCTGGGGGCCGCGGGTCACGACCAGTGGCTAACCGCTCTGGCCTCCGGGGCCGCTGAAGTACGTATTCAACTTCATCCCAATATGCCTGCCCGCTTAAGTGCCTTTTTGACCGATCAACTCACTCAAGCGCATGCCCTATTGGACGCACTAGGCCATGATCGTGCCCGCGTAAAGCTGATCGAGATAGCCGATGATGCAGGCCGAGATGCGCTACCGGCACTCACGCCGTTGACAGAGTCACCGCTAAGCCTGCCCGAGCCAGAAAAGCGTGCCCGCTTGAACCGTGTGCTAGCGCGGTTGACCGAATTGGGTAACCCCAGCGGCGAGCGGGCTGCTATGCCAGCAGGCGCTGCCTACGGCACCATTCAGGTGGATCGCGATGCCTGCACGCTGTGCCACGCCTGCGTCAGCAATTGCCCAACGCCAGCGCTAAAGTCGGGTGGTAAAACCCCCGCGCTGAGTTTCCTTGAGGCGGATTGTGTGCAGTGCGGCTTGTGTGAACAGGCCTGCCCGGAAGATGCGATTACCCTGATGCCCGGCTTCCTGGCATCCAATGCCCGCGAAACGCGTCATATCTGCCACGAAGAAGCGGCCTTTGAATGCATCAACTGCGGCAAGCCGTTTGCCACTGTCAGCACGGTAGCTACTATTAAAGAGAAGTTGGCCAACCACCCCTACTTTGCTGGCGAAGCGATAATTCGTCTGGAAATGTGTGAAGACTGCCGCGTTAAGGATGTTTGGAAAACCATGATTCGCGATCCCGACGCGCAACTGAAGGTATAAGCCGATGACGGATGCACTGCCCACGCTGAAAGAAGCGGATGCGCTACGCGCCGATATCTACCGGCTGTTAGCCACGCTGCTGCGCCAACCACCGGATACTGAGTTACTCAACTGGTTGGCTGAGCTAGCCATCGAGCAAGATGGCAGCCGCTTAGCAGAGTGCTGGCAGTCGCTGGCAGTCGCTGCCGCCGATACTGAACAGGGCGGCGATGACGTTGAGCGACTCCAACGCGCCCACTTTCGCCACTTGGTGGGGGTGATTCAAGGTGATGTAGTGCCTTATGCCTCCTGGTACCGCAACGGCGAACTGATGGAAGCGGCGCTGGTGGCGCTGCGCCAAGACCTAAAAGTACTCGGCTTTGAACGCAGTGAGCATACTCGGGATCCTGAAGATCACTTGGCGGCTCTGTGTGAAGTCATGGCGATGCTGATTGACGCTGAAAGTTCAGAGCAGGGCTATTTCTTTAGCCAACATTTAGCCCCTTGGGCGGCCAGCTGTTTTGCCGACCTGGGACAGGTAGACACCGCTTTCTATGCAGCGCTGGGGCAGTTAGGTAGCGCTTTTATGGAGAGTGAGCAGGCTCGCTTAAGCGTTGATGCGGGCCACACCCCGGTGCGGATCGTTGAACCTTAGCGAAGGCTCCATAAAAACATTAGTAAAGAGCTAAAATCAGTATAAGAAGCTGCATAAAAGACCCTGGATAAGAGCATGCTAGAGGAGAATCTCATGCACAAATCACATAATCCTGAGCGCCGCCGGTTTATGAAGACCGTTGGGTTGGGAACCGCCGCTGCTGGCGCCGCAGCGGCAGTCGGTCATGTCACTCTGGCACAGGCTGACACTGCCCCGGTGAAAAACGAAAAACCAACGGTTAACTACCGTGAGACTGATCACGTCCGTGCTTATTACGCCTCGCTGCGTGACTGACGGCGGAATGCCAGGAGATTTGCCATGCGCTTAACTCGCAAAACAGACACCCCCAAGGCCTCCGGGCTGGGTATTTCCCGTCGCCAGTTCCTCAAACGCAGCGGCGCTGCCACCGGCGGTGTGGCCGCTGTAGGTTTCATGGGCGCGCCAATGATGCGGCGCGCCGAATCGGCTGACAAAACCCCCGTATTGGACTCGCCGGTCGAGACCAAGCGCACTATCTGCTCCCACTGTTCAGTAGGTTGTGGCGTTTATGCCGAAGTTCAAGAGGGCATTTGGACTAAGCAGGAACCCGCTTTTGATCATCCCATCAATCGCGGCGCGCACTGCGCGAAAGGTGCTTCGCTGCGCCAGCACGGCCACTCCACGCGGCGCCTTAAGTACCCGATGAAGTTAGTCGCGGGTGAGTGGGAGCGTATGAGCTGGGATGACGCCATTAACGAAATTGGCGACAAACTGCTTGAGCTGCGCGAAGAGCACGGCCCGGACAGCGTTTATTGGCTGGGCTCGGCGAAGTTCAGCAACGAGCAGGCGTACCTGATGCGCAAGCTTGCTTCGCTGTGGGGCACCAATAATACTGACCACCAAGCGCGTATTTGTCACTCCACTACCGTGGCGGGCGTGGCGAATACTTGGGGTTACGGGGCGATGACCAACTCGCTCAACGACATGCATAACAGTAAGTCGATGCTGTTTATCGGTTCTAATCCTAGTGAAGCCCACCCGGTGGCGATGCAGCATTTCTTGATCGCCAAAGAGCGCAATAATTGCGACATCATCGTGGTCGACCCGCGCTTTACCCGTACTGCTGCCAAGGCCAACAAATATGTGCGTCTACGTCCCGGTTCGGACGTCGCCTATATTTGGGGCTTGTTGTGGCACATTTTTGAAAACGGCTGGGAAGACAATGAGTACATCAATCAGCGCGTTTACGGTATGGATGAAGTACGCGCTGAAGTCGCCAACTTCCCGCCCAGCGTTGTAGAAGAAGTCACCGGTGTCCCTGAAGCCGAGATGTACGATGTCGCGAAACGCCTCTCCGACAACCGGCCCGGGTGTGTGGTCTGGTGTATGGGCGGCACCCAGCATACTACCGGCAACAATAATACCCGCGCTTACTGCATTCTTGAGCTGGCGCTGGGGAATATTGGTGTGGCGGGCGGCGGCGCTAACATCCTGCGCGGCCACGATAACGTACAGGGCGCAACTGACCTTGGCCTTGGCTGCGATTCATTGCCGGGTTACTACGGTTTGGCGGAAGGTGCCTGGCAGCACTGGGCGCAGGTATGGGATCTCGACTACGAGTGGCTTAAAGGCCGCTATGACGATACCGAATATGCCGATGGTAAGCCCATGTACACCGCCGGTATTACCGTGTCGCGCTGGGTCGATGGTGTGCTCGAGGAGGACGAGAACATCTCCCAACGTACCGCGCTGAAAGCGATGTTCTACTGGGGCCACGCGGTTAACTCCCAGACCCGCGGCGTCGAGATGCAAAAAGCGATGCAGAAGCTTGAGATGATGGTCATCGTTGACCCTTATCCCACCGTTGCCGCCGTAATGCACGACCGCAGCGACGGCGTTTATCTGCTGCCAGCGGCCACCCAGTTCGAAACCACAGGCAGTGTCACCGCGACTAACCGTTCAATTCAGTGGCGTGACCGCGTGATTGAACCGCTGTTTGAGTCTAAACCCGACCACGAAATCATGTACCTGTTTGCTCGTAAGCTGGGCTTCGGTAATGAGCTGGTCAAGAACTACCAGATGAACGGTGACGAGCCGCTCATCGATGACATTCTGCGCGAGATCAACAGCGGTATGTGGACGGTCGGCTACACCGGCCAAAGCCCAGAGCGCCTCAAAGAGCACCAGAAAAACTGGCACACGTTCAGCTTCGAGAACCTGCGCGCAGAGGGTGGCCCGGCGGATGGTGATTACTACGGCTTGCCGTGGCCCTGCTGGGGCACGCCAGAGTTCGGCCACCCAGGCTCGCCTAACCTTTACGATACTAGCGTACCGGTGATGGAAGGTGGTATGGGCTTCCGCGCCCGTTTCGGTATCGAGCGTGACGGCGTCAACCTTCTGGCGGAAGGTTCAGCGCCGGTGGGTGGCGATATCGACGACGGCTATCCAGAGTTCAACGACCAACTGCTCAAACACCTAGGCTGGTGGGACGACCTGACCGCCGAAGAGAAGCAGGCGGCGGAAGGCAAAAACTGGAAAACCGACCTCTCTGGCGGTATCCAGCGTGTCACGATTGAGCATGGCTGTGCGCCCTACGGCAACGCCAAGGCACGCGCCGTGGTCTGGACTTTCCCCGACCAAGTGCCGAAGCACCGCGAGCCGCTTTACACCACCCGCCGAGATCTGGTTGAACGCTTCCCCACGTGGGACGATTTCGACTCCATCATGCGTCTGCCGACCATGTACAAAACCATCCAGGATCGTGACAACACCGGGGATTACCCGATGATTCTCACCTCAGGGCGACTGGTAGAGTACGAAGGGGGCGGGGAAGAGACGCGCTCTATGTCGTGGCTTGCCGAGCTTCAGCAGGAGATGTTTGTCGAGATCAACCCGGCGGACGCCAACGACCTTAGCATCAAAGATGGCGACGATGTTTGGGTTGAAGGGGCTGAAGGGGGCCGTGTGAAGGTCAAAGCCCTGGTCACGCCTNNCGCGTCGATCGTAACGTGGTGTTTATGCCGTTCCACTTTGGCGGCATGTTCCAAGGCGAGAGCCTGCGTGACCGTTACCCGGATGGGTCTGATCCGTACATCATCGGTGAAGCGGCCAATACCGCCACCACCTATGGCTACGACCCGGTGACACTGATGCAAGAGACCAAGTGCACCATCTGCCGCATTGAGCGCGCTTAAGCCCCGACCGACCTGACAGCACGACGGTGTGGGAGCCATCCCGCACCGGCATGAGGAGAACACCATGGCTCAAATGAAATTTATGTGTGACGCCGAACGCTGCATTGAGTGCAACGGCTGCGTCACCGCCTGTAAAAATGCCAACGATGTCGAGTGGGGCATTCAGCGCCGCCGCGTGGTCACGCTCAATGACGGTGAAGCGGATGAAATGTCCATCTCTGTCGCCTGCATNNGCTCCTTGTATGGCGGTGTGCCCCACCGACTGCTTCTACAAAACCGATGACGGCATCGTGCTGCACGACAAAGACCTCTGCATCGGCTGTGGCTACTGCCTCTACGCCTGCCCGTTTGGCGCCCCGCAGTTTCCCCAGCAGGATGCCTTTGGTGAGCGTGGCAAGATGGACAAATGCACCTTCTGCGCGGGCGGCCCTGCCGAAAGCAAAGAAGAAGAGTACGAGAAGTACGGCTCCAACCGCATTGCCGAAGGTAAACTGCCGCTGTGTGCTGAGATGTGCTCTACCAAAGCGCTACTTGCCGGTGATGCCCAAGACGTGGCCGATATCTTCCGTCAGCGTGTTGTCCATCGCGGGCACAAAGATGGCGCCTGGTCTAATAACCCTCAGGCCAGTGCCGACAACCTAGCCTATGATGCTGCCCATAAAGGGTAAGGAGGCGTGTCATGAACCTGTTGACTGCACAGGCGCCCGGTGGGGTGCCGCGCTCAGGTAAAGGGCTCGCCCTGGGTATTTGTCGCTTTATGTTGGTGGCGCTTGCTCTGGTGCTAAGC
>LGOV01004546.1_pt1 | contig 21500 bp, 26 predicted proteins | sample 469881 | NCBI WGS metagenome assembly LGOV01 (sample SAMN03857199, study PRJNA290197) | marine sediment metagenome | biome: marine cold seep biome; feature: cold seep; material: marine sediment; isolation source: sample #5579, elevator 3A push core 41 containing 12 cm of sediment... ...
ATAACAGTAGCTCTGATAAACTGTTAATGACTATACCAACAGAAAAGGAGCTGTGCTAAATGTCTCGATGTGAATAATGGCAATAATAATTGATTACTATGGAGATTACTACTCAATTTACTCCCCCTAATAAGAACTCGACTATATTATAATGCAATTACTATGCCAACATAGAATAACGAAATATATGCATTTTCTGAATATTCCAATTTAATTTCAGGTAAATTTTATCAACACAACAACTCATAAGCTTCTGTCGTTGATACTTTTACCGACACGCCGTTATCACTACTCCACATTTTTGGTAATTTTTACTTTAGAATAATAAATATCATTCCCGTGTCCTACCTTAAATATCAAGTATCTTTTTTACCTGCTCTACGTCTTTGTCTCCTCTACCTGAAAGATTAACAATAATTATTTCTTCTTTAGATAAAGTTGGAGCAAATTTCATTACATAAGCAATAGCATGAGAACTTTCCAAAGCGGGAATAATTCCTTCAACTTGAGATAATTCAACAAAGGCATCTATGGCCTCTTTATCAGTAACAGCAGCATAGTTTGCTCGTCCACTCTCTTTGTAATACGAATGTTCAGGACCTACTCCAGGATAATCCAATCCAGCTGCAATTGAATGCACCGGCAAAGGATTTCCATCTTCATCTTGAAGATTTAAACATTTAAATCCATGAATAATTCCAGGTTTACCTAGTGTCATTGTTGCTGCATGTTCCTCTGTATCAAGTCCTTTTCCAGCTGGTTCAACACCGATAATCTTTACCTTTTCCTCTTTATAAAACGGATGAAATAACCCCATAGCATTACTCCCTCCACCTACACAAGCAATCAGATAATCCGGCAATCTGCCCTCTTGCTCAATTATCTGCTCTTTGGCTTCAATGCCAATAATACTCTGAAACTCCCTAACCATTATCGGATACGGATGCGGTCCAACGACAGATCCAAGCAAATAATAAGTATTCTCTTTATTCTCCACAAAATCAACCAATGCAGCATCTACTGCATCTTTAAGTGTCCTTGAACCAGTATCAACAGAAACCACTTTAGCTCCCAGCAATTTCATTCTAAAAACATTCAGAGCTTGGCGAGATATGTCTTTTTCGCCCATATAAATAACACAGTCAATATCAAACATAGCGCAAACCGTGGCCGTTGCTACACCGTGCTGACCAGCACCTGTTTCAGCTATGATTCTCTTTTTACCCATTCTTTTTGCAAGCAGCACCTGACCAATAGTATTATTTATTTTATGAGCTCCAGTATGATTTAAATCTTCACGTTTCAAATAAATCTTACCTCCACCAAGCTTTTGCGTTAATCTCTCAGCATAATATAGAGGATTTGGTCGCCCGGTATATTGTTTATGATAATACATCAACTCATCAATAAATGTTTGATCTTCAATATTCTTATAAAAATTAACTGCCACTTCTTCTAATATCTCTTTCAAAGGTTCTGGTACGAAAGTTCCTCCAAATTGTCCAAAATATTCTTTCCTTTTCATAATAATTCCTCCTTTAATTTATGCGTAGAGTAGAATAAGGGCATTAAAAAATCCCCTATTCATGTTAAACATGAATAGAGGACGTATATACGTGTTGCCACCTCTTGTTACTTATTAGAAAATAAGCATCTCTTTTTCAGATACGGGACGTTTATCCGATATCCTATCTCTATAACGGGAGAAACCCGGACAAACCTACTATTAGTTCAGATGTCACTCATAAGCCCATTCGATTATTTTTGAATCATCGGATTTCCATCATCACCGACTTTCTATACATTCGTTAAACAATCTACTATTCTTACTCAACGCTTTAAAAAATATATTTCACTCATCTTACAAGATTCACTTATAAAAGTCAACTGTTTTTTAAATAAATATTTTTACCGCTTAATTATTTTATTTCCATTTTCATCAACGGCTACAATCGATCCACGAAATCCAGATGGTGAATCAAGAAAAGATTCTCCTTCCATTCCCGCAAATGTAGGTCCATTTATTACAATCTTGTATTCTATACCAGCTTCAACAACCGCAATTTCTCCATGCACAAAAGCTTCAGTAAAGAATTCAAAGTCATCATCTCCAGTATCTGGTTCTGATTTTGGATTAGGGCTTCCTAAAGCATTATTTCCTTCCGTAATTTGATCTATAGATGGTAAATATTTCGAACCAAACATTACAGATAAATCTTCAAAGACATAATAGACATTTCCTGGCTTAGTTAGAGAAACAGTTATTTCTAAAGTGTTAGGATTACTAGTTGCAATATAATTACAAGTAATAAATTCAAACTCAATAACTTCTATTATATTTTCTTCTTCAGGTATATCTATATCATCAGGCTCAGGTCCCCATTCTGAATCCCACGGAATTCCTGAATCTGGATGCCATGCTCCTTCTGGTTCTGGTCCCCATTCTAAATCCCAAGGCATTCCAACTTCCCATGTATCTGCAGTATGATATATCTCTTCAGTGTCAATAATTATCTCTGTTTCTTCTGTTTCTTCTGTTTCTTCTGCTTCTTCTGGTTCTTCCAGCGCATTTTCTTCTTCATAAGGTAAATTTAAATCATCAGGCTCGGGTCCCCATTCTGGATTCCACGGAATTCCTGAATCTGGATGCCATGCTCCTTCTGGTTCTGGTCCCCATTCCAAGTCCCAAGGCATCCCTTCTTCCCAAGTATCTACGGTATGATATATTTCTTCAGTGTCACTAATTAAATTTGTCTCTTCATTATTTATTATTACTTTATTTATATTATTATTTGTATAAGCATTCTCAACTCGCACATTAATATGCACTTCTTCTGCATTTACTTCAACATTAAGAATATTTCCATCTCCAGCAATTTCCGTTTTCTTAGCATGCTCATTAATAATCATATTTTCAATATTAGTTTTCTCAGATGTAATAACATTAGTAGTTCCTTTTACTTCTACTTCTTTAAATGTTCCTATTAAGTTTATACTTGTATTTTCTTCTTTTGGTTCAATAGAAATTTTCGAAAAAGAATCTCCTTCTAAAATTGCACTTGATTGAACTGTAATCCTGTCAATTTTCGATTCCTTATCAACTACTATTCTAACTGGTTTTCGCGGCTTATATACAAGAGTATGTTTCGCCTTTGTCCTCTTAAACCTTATTGAATTTTCTCCACCACCATAAATAAACACGGTATTTGAAATATTCAAATCGATAAGTTCAACATCACCTTCGCCAATTTCTTCTGCTAGGATTAGATCACCTGTAATATTTATATTTTGTAGTGTTACTCCGTCGACTTCAATATAAAGATTTCCTTTAAACTCTTTTGTCTCATCTACATTTCCATATACTCCAGCTTCATCAATAATAAATTCACCTGAAGTAATTTCTTTAAATTTCTCTGATAGAGACAAAGATTCCTCCTTTGCACACCCCAATGCAAATACAAGAATCAATATTAACATCATTAAATATACTGCTTTTCTACTCATAAATCCCCCTTTAAAATATATTAGTGATAATTTATTTATCTGATTTCAATCCTGCACCACATAAAGGAATTAAGACCTTTCCTTCTATAGGATTGTCTTTTATATAATCGAAATATCCTGCAAATGTTGCAGCTGTAGTCGCTTCAACATAAAACCCTTTTTCAGCTAATCTTTGCCTAGCATTGCTGATCTCTTTTTCAGGTGCTGTAATTACAATACCACCAGTCTCTCTAATAGCACTCAATATTTGTTTTCCTCTTAGAGGATTTGCGATAGCAATGCCTTCAGCCTTAGTTTCAATACTGACAACAGCTTTTGTGTCAGTTTCTTCCTTGATAAAAGCTTCATAAATCGGCGCACATCCCTCTGCTTGCACAGCGATAAATCTAGGCAATTTGTCAATCCAACCCAAATCCAACATCTCCCTAAATCCATAATAAGCTCCAAGTAGAAGAGTACCGTTACCTACAGGTACAACAATTGTTTCAGGAAGATCACCATTTAATTGTTCAAAAACTTCATAAGCATAAGTTTTAGTACCTTCATAAAAGAAAGGATTATAGACATGGCTAGCATAAAATGCCTTGCCTTTTAAAACTGCATCTAGCGCTGCCCTGGCAGTATCTTCACGTGTGCCAGGAACTAAATTGACCTTGGCGCCATGAGAAGATATCATTTTGATTTTCTTAGCCGATGTACCTTCAGGAACATAAATTTCACATTCAATGCCAGCCCTCTTTGCATAAGCAGCTATTGCATTACCTGCATTACCACTACTATCTTGAATTACTTTCTTAACTCCTAGTTCTTTAGCTTTTGCAATAAGCACTGCAGCCCCTCTATCTTTAAAAGAAAGCGTAGGCATCATATAATCCATTTTTACCAATAGATTTGGATTGTTATTGTCATATGGAACAATGCCTGTCATTCCTTCCCCCATTGTAATGTCTTTCCAGAGAGAAAAATTCGAATCGAATGGCATTGATTTTATATATCTAAATAAACTCCACTCATTTTTGTTAATTTCTTCTTTTAAAAAACTTAAGGTTCTATCCTCAATATTCAACATTCCACCGCAAGTACATCTAAGTAGCATTTCCTTTGGATCATACTTCTTTCCACAATCGTTACATTGATATTTAATTCCCATACTTATGCCTCCTTAAAATTACTTAATAGCTGCAATAATATCAATTTCTATTTTAAAACCAAAATGAAGGTCATTAGTTGGAACAATAGATCTCGCTGGTTTATGATTACCAAAAAAATTTGTATAAACCTCATTAACATTATTCCAAAGTGCAATATCCGGAATATATAAAGTCGCTTTTAGCACATGATTTATATCACTTCCAGCTTCATTGAGAATCAATTCAATATTCCTTAAAACGCATAATGTTTCTTGTTCAATACTTCCAAATTCCTTTTCTCCTGTAACTGGATTAACAGCTAATTGTCCGGATAAATAAATTATATCATTATGGACAATTGCTTGAGAGTAATGCCCAGTAGGTTTAAGTGCATTATTTGTTTCTATAAATTTCATAAAATCCTCTCCCAATTTTTTAAATTTCTTTATTATAAATGCGATATCAATTTTTTAACAACACAATTTTAAAACAATTCCTTATAATAGTTATTTTTTCCTTTTAAATATATTATAATTAATAATATACTACGGAGGTGAAATGATGAAATTATTTAAAGGATTATTTAAATTTATTTTCGGTTTAGTAATTTTGATTCTTATTGTTGTTGCTGCAATAACTTTCTTAATAAGTTCCCCTAAAAAGGTTGTTGAAACAAATTGGACCCAAGAAGATTTTCAGTCATATATAGACAAAGGCGGTATCGATTTCGATGATTCTCATGCATCCGTAGAGGATTTCTTTGCCAATAATTTAGTGACTTATGGTGAAGTTGCTGTAAATACTACTGTTACCAACGAAGAATTAACTGCTATTGCAAATATGTCTATCAATGAAAATTCGGTAATGAAAGATATTAATATCAAATGTCACGATAACAACGAGATTGAAATATCGGCAGTTGTTGGTGATTTGACCCCATTAATCGCCCAATTTCCAATTCTAAAGCAATTTGAAATCGGATTAAAACTTATTCAAAATAAACCAATATATATGTATTCCACATTATATTATGATAAATCAACTGGTTTGTTTGATGGTGTAACTCAGCAACTATATATAGGCAAAGTCAAAATTCCTATTGAAAAAGCCAATGATAATTTAAGGCCCGGCGGAACAGCTATAAATAACGCAATTAAACAACTGGAAGGTTTTTCAGTTAATGAATTTGAAGTTAGTAGTGAAGGCTTTAAATTCGACGGAACAATACCTGAAAAAATCGAGTCCGCAGGAACTCTCTTAAATAATTAGATACATTTTTTAAGATAATTTTTTATAATCATTCTTTTTTAGCAACGTTTCAGGAATATGTTTTACATACTCAATCTCTCTAGGAATGCTCCATTTAGGGAGATTTTTTTCGCATATATTCATTATTTTTTTAGTCGTTCGCTTTTTACCTAGTTTGTTTTCTAGAACTATATAAGCTTTCAAGTGTGAAATATTATCCTTTTCCATTTCAACGACGCAAGAATTAACNNACATTTTCAATAGAATTTATACATGATTCTACTTTTAATGGATACACTTCATGACCCAATATTTTGATCATTCTTTTAATCCTGTCTATAAAAAATATGTAACCTTCATCATCCATATATCCAATATCACCTGTTAACAACCATTTAACACCATTTTCAACTCTAACATTATTGCTTTCTTCACTAAAGTATCCCAACATGATGGTATCAGATTGTATACATATTTCGCCGATTGTATTATTTTCTAATTTTTCACCCGTATGAATATCGACAATCTTTACTTCAACACCTTCATACGGCATACCCACACTTCCAATTTTAAATTTGTTCTCCGGCATTAAAGTGCATGCTCCAACGCACTCTGACAATCCATAACCTTCTCTTAGTTGTACTTTAGATTTTTTTTCGACGAGCACATCATTTACTTTTTGCAATACTGTTTCGCTCAATTTGGATCCACCGCAATATAACCCTTTGAAAAAGCTTAAATCGATTTCTTCGTTTTTTAATAAATCCGCCATTTTTGAATACAACATAGGAATTCCCAACATATAATCAGGTTTCTTTTTAATAATTGCATTTTTAAAAAGTTTCTCATTAAAATACGGCAACAAAACTATAGTAGAACTCTCAAAAAATGTCGTATGAATACAATTAACAAGCCCATACCCATGAAATACAGGTAAAATCGCAAGCATCTTATCACTTTCATCACTCTTTACTCGATATGTACTTGTTTGATAAGCAGAGGTATTCATATTCTTGCTCGATAAACAAACCCCTTTTATATTTCCGGTAGTCCCTCCTGTAAATAAAATTGTCGCTGTATCATTATAATCTGTATGAATATCGACAGTATTTATACCGAGATTATTATCGTTGTAATAGACTGTATTATCATCAAATTTTATTTTTGAGTTATAATATTTTTCTTTGATTTTATATACCATTTGATATTTCCTTGGTAAATTTTCACTTGCTTTTACAATTATATATTTAGATGAAATATTATTTTCTTTAAATAATTTTAATTTTTCATACATGCTGTCTAACAAAAATATCGCCTTTGGTTGCATTTTTAACAATATATCCTTGTTTTCGTTAACCGGCATATTTGGGTGAATAAAATTAGAAATTCCGCCGATCTTATTTATTGCATAGTATAACACTAAAGCTCTTGGGATATTAGGCAGATACAGCGATACAATATCGCCCTTATTAATCCCTATGTTCTTTAAATACCTAGCACACCTATCGATATCTTCTAAAAAATCAATATATGTTCTTGTATAGTCTAAAAAATCATATGCAATACCTTCTTTGTTGTTTAAGGCATTCTCTCTAATTACTTCATAAATTGTCTTTTCTATATTCATAATTACTCCAATAAACTAGGGTTTTCCATATATTTTTTAAAACCATCCAAAGCCTTTGCCATATAAATACCATCAACGATTCTTTCATCAATTGTGAAGTTGATATTGACGACATCAGTAATTTTAGCATTCCCTTTGTCATCAATAATATAGTCCTTTTGAATCTTTCCAAGGGCAGCAAATAGCGATGTTGTTCCCCATTCATACATATGATGAAAAGGTGCATCAATCCCAATGCTTCCAACATTAGTAACATACGCACTCACAAATAGAGGATTATCGTCAATAAACTCTTTAGATAATAGTCCAAAGTAGTCTAGCCTTCTAATGATAAAGAAAATAAACGAAGTTATAAATTTAGGTAATTTAGTTAAAATATCAATTGTTTTATCAGCATTAAATGAATCACCGCTTTTAACAACATCCACTTTTTCCTGTACTTTTCTTTTCACATCAAAAATATTATCTTTTTCATCAAAATATACTTTAACACTTATTTCATCCGATTTTTCATCTAATTTACTTTTAGCCATAAACCCTATAACAAGTTCATTCCTTTGGTATACTCTTTTTCCAACTACGAATCTGTTAAATGCTGGTTTTTCAATACCCAGTTTTAATAACGCAGCAATAAATATATGAAATATTTTAATGTCGTTTTCTTCAGAATATTTCATTGTTTCAGTCAAATCGATTTTTTGACTGAAATATATAGAAGCATCTAATCTTTTTCTCATTATAAACGGAAAAAACTTAATATATGTAGGTAAGTCATTAACAACTTTTCCATCCGCTCTATTATAAATCCCCATGAAATTCCCCCTAATTCTTCAAATGTATTATATAATATTTAATTCCTTAATATTACTAAGCAATTCTTCTGGATCCAACCGAATAGTATAATCTACATCGTAATGCGCAAACTCTATGATACCTTCTTGATTAATTAGAAATGTTGCAGGAATCGGTAATTCATGATTATTATTACCTTGACTGTTCTTAAGATTTATTCCGCCTAATCTATACAATATCCTAAGTCCTAGATTTAGCTTGTAAACTAATTTCATTTTTTTGGCCAAAGTACTATCAATATCCGATAAAATAGTAAAACTTAGACTTTTCCTCTTTGAGAAACTCATGCTATCATCTGGAAGCTCAGGAGATACTGCTACTAAATCATAAGAATATTCCTTGAATTTTTCAACATAATCAGAATAAAAAGATAACTCTAAATTACAATACGGACACCATGAGCCTCTATAAAACTTAAGAATAATCGCTCCGTCTTCAAGCAAGTCATATATGGATACATCTTCATTCAATGCATTCTTCAAAATTATATTCGGCACCTTATCTCCGACCTTAAGTGCTCTCTCTACAATTCCTGACTTTATTAGCTTTTCAGTAAATTTAGAAAAATATTTTATAATAAACTTCGGATACTTCATTTTTTCTTTATTAAGCTCTTCTAATAAACCCATAGATCCTCCAATTATTTATTATAATTCATCGTTAATATATCCTCTTTAAAATCCACAAGCGAATTAGTTAACAATATTAATCAAAATGGTATCTCATCATCATAATCACAAATATGCTCTTTACTAACAATCTCTTCTTCTGGAATCCCAAAAGATACACCCGAATCAGTAAATCCAGCAATATATTTTAGCCCGTATAAACCTGCAACGTATTTTTCATACTCTTCTTCTGTCCATATATCATCACTTTTACGCTTCTTATTTTTCTTGATTCTCTTCTTTTTACTCATTCATTTCTCCATATTCACTTTATTAAACCAAGCATATATGATATTAATTTTTCATTATAAATATTATTTCAACATAAATTTGGCTTATAGAATTTATATATTTTAGAGTTCTCCTTTGTTGGCTAAAATGATAATTGTTAAAAAAGAGACGACAATAATCATCTCCATTACCATAAACCTACATATGTGCTCATGGGGTCGAAAACCTATATTAAATCTCGATGTAGCCTGCTACCGTATAGTACCCTCATAATTATCACCGTTTTATCAATTTCATTTACAATATAAAAAATAATATAATTGTTTACAATCAATTTTCGGTAATTCTTTTGATTAAGCAACTCATCTCTAACTTTACCTCCCGAAAAAGGAAATATACTCAATCGCATAATGTCATGCTCAAATTTATCCATCGAACTTACTGCGGCATCATTATTATGGAGTTCCCTTGAAATATAATCGTATATTTTATCTAGGTCTTCATATGCAATAGGAGTAAGTTTAACTTCATATTTCTCATCTATCATATTTCTTCCTCAATGTTTTCAATGACTCTTCAGCGTCTAGCATATTCTTACCATAGCCTACCTGTTCTTCCGCTACTTTTAGCTCACTATATAATTCAATCTGAGCTAAAGTTTTTTCATAAGCTTCGATACTCATAATAACCATATCTCCATACCCATTCTTTGTAATGAATATTGGCTCATCTGAATCATGACATAGGTTTGAAATTTCAGTAGTGTTTCTCAAATCCTTTATTGGTCTAATCTGTGGCATAGCGCACCTCCCGTAACATTATTATAGCATAATTATGTTGCGATTAATAGCGGATGAATGGCTGTAAAATTCAGCTTATAGGATTCATTTATGGTACGGTTCACCGGACTATCTTCAAAGGTAAAATAGACAAAGTATTAGTGAACCCAAAAGTCTGCTTCCATGACCAGTGGCGCTTCTTCCCCTCTTTTGAATCGAAGTCTCCTCGCCAATTTCTTATGATTTGCATAGAAAAACCGCTGTTGCGAATTCTAACATTCGTCAAAGCGGTTCTTTTTGTGCGCTGTATTTTATTCTTCGTCTGTTATTGGTCTAACCTCCAGATAGTAGTGCTCCATAGTGGGATCAAGCGTAACGCTTCGGATCCCGTTTTCAAGGTCGAATCCAAAGTTTTGATGAACGATTTCGATAATGTCGTGATCTTGGATGGATGCAGTCTGTACGGTGAACGCAAGATTGGAGCCCAGCTTAGTAACCAGCTCATAGCCATCTACATTCAAGTTACCACTACCGGATCCATCGTAATCAAAGCTGTTTTCCTTCGCCATACTAGCCGTAACCGTAACGCTTTCTCCTGAAGGAATCGTAATATCAAAAGAAAGGTAAAATACCCTGTCCATGCTCCGTACTTCGGAGAATATGTCCTCTAGCGAGCCCGAGTCGTATCGCTCCATGGGTTTCTCTGACAGTATGCCATAATCGGTCAACAACTCTGTCGCCAAGCCATATTGCATCTCATCGGAAATAGTATCAAACATGGTTCTTTTGTCATAACCGACAAAGAACTTGTTAACCTGCTGCATGCTATTCCACAAAATCTCACCCAGCGTAATTTCATAGCGTCTCACCGTTGCAGTTATTCCGTCCATTTCCTCGCACTTGTCACAGCCTCCGTTCTTGTAGCCTTGTAACGCATAATCTGTGATATCCTCACCCATAACAATGAGGTATCGCGGCACGCCATAATCGGGATTAAAATCCTGAGGGACACTGAAATGACGGGCTCCATAACTGTTGTCGGGGTTTACCGTACCACCGTTAAAGCCATAGGTGAAAATCTTGGTTTTGCTATAATCCATCGTGAATTCCATATTCAACGTAGGATTCACTGCACTTTCGTGATCAGCGGTCAATTCGCTGAATTCGTAGACTGTCACCTTCTGGTTAAACTGTGGGAACTCATCAAATGCTCTAGCCATATACGTCCCATTTGAAATGAGTACCTGATACCCTTCCCAGGACTGGATATGAGAAAGATTTAATGATCTCTCCGTCTCGGGACCCTCTGAACCGTAAGTACCCTCAAAACTGCCGGTGTAGGGTCCTGCATAAAGTGTTGTGTGGGTTTCCGAACTGTTCACCATTACTGCAGGCACGATATTTGCACTATCCTGCAAGGATCCTGCAAAAGGATAAATCGCGGCAATCGTCAGATCCTGACCGGTCGTATTCTTCAGCGTGTAGCTGTCGGTGACTATGACCTCACTATCGTAACGGGTATAGGTTTTGGTTTCACCATTACTAGAAAGATACTCCTCTTTTCTCGGCGTGTAAGGCGAAAAGTCAAAATCAACCTTCCGCTCGGAGGTCAAATCGTCAGTAGCTTCCGAAAGGGTCAGAGGAAAAACTGGACCTGCATAAGACATAAACACACTGCCCTCCTCGTGACCGCTTCTGCCACCGCTGCCTGCGAGAGGGAAGGCGCCCATTCTCCATAGCGCGGAACCACCAACCCCTATCACCAGTGCGGCACAGGCGGCAATCGCTGCCCATTTTCTCAATGTCTGGGGTTGCTTTTTTAGTTTGATGACCCTTGCCTCCTCAATCAGCTCATCATCCACTTCGGTGATGGCATCAAAAATCTTCTTTTCTTTCATAGAACAATCCCCTCCCTTTCAATGACCTTTCTAAGGCTTTGTCGCAAGCGGTACATTCGCCCCGCAAGTTTGTTCGGAGTGGTTCCGCATTCTGCTGCAAGGTCATTCAGTGCATCGCCAAACCAGTACCGTCGCATAAACAGTACCCGATCATCAAGAGACAGGCTAAGCAGCCAACGACTGATTGCTTCGGCAAGCTCCTCGGTTTCAATTTCCTGTTCCACGCTCTGAGTATCGGGGACGCAATGGGTCAGCTCAGAAAGAAGAACTTCAACACCGTAATATCGCTTTTGCGCCCGATTTTTATGCCAACGGTTGATGGAAAGATTGCGGGCAATACGCCCCAAATATGCCGAAAGATATTTTGGGCGCTGCGGCGGCATGGCATCCCATGCCTTGCTATAGGTATCGCTGACGGTTTCCTCAGCATCCTCATGTTTTGAAAGGATGTTCTTGGCAATACTATGAAGCAACCGCCCGTATTTAGTGTCGGTTTCGCTGATCGCCGCTTCATCCCGCGACCAATACAGCTCAATAATTTGTAAGTCCTCCATACTGCTCCCCCTTTCGTAATGGATTGGTAGGTCTTCACCCAATAAGACAGAAAATCCCCTAGGATATTCGGAAAAAAATATATTTCTACTGTTTATTCCGAGATGAGACACGATTCACCGTAACATTGTAAAACCAAACAAAATCGATGTTGACATTTACTTCAATATTTTCCCGCACGAATTAATGTAGATTAAAAACATCTTCGTCCCTAACTCCACACGTGTAGAATAAGACTCTCAGATACTTAGTAAGTGTATATTTTATGATTATTCTGCACATTGCATCCGTCAATTATGCAGAATAGTCTGCTGATATGCAGTTTACTTCTTATCATTAATGGCTAAAATGATAATCTTTTTCGCTCACATTTTTAATAGTTTTCATCAATAAACTTCTCTCTTTTCATTTATGTAAGAATCACTGTAGCTTTACCATATCAAATAAATGCAGCTTTTCCTCTTGTTCAGCAAGCTTTACAAGGTCTTCCATAAATCCACTTTTGGAAAACAGGTAATAATGTACATCTGTATATTTAAAACACATATTTGATTTTTCCTTTAATTTAGTGAAAACTTTTATATCGCATTTTTGATTTCGTCATTTACATTCGCCAAATACAAATTCATCTCGATCATTAAAACCGACTATATCAATTTCTTCTTGTTTATTCCACCATCTTCCTAAATGTTTTATACGATAAGGTTTTTTTGTAGTTGAAATATGACTTCTCAATTGTGTTATGCATAAATTTTCATATGTAAAACTACAGTACTCATTTAATTTTGGTTCAATTTCATTTGCATATACATCTTCCAGCAATCCTTCTTCAATTTCAGATAAATTCCTGAATGTAAATTAACTCTAGCTTTTATTTTTTCTAATACTTTCTAATACCTCAGTAAATTGTTGATGAACGAGAAAAAACTGACTTCAAACTTTGAAATCAGTTCTATTATTCTTCATACTCCCTCAGGAATATTTACCGCTACTTGTGATATGGTTCACCTTTGTTGACTAAAATGATAATCTCCTTTACCTACACACATAGTTCAGCTTACTGTTATTAATTGTAAATTTACTATTATTCTTACTTGTTATACAATTCAGCATAGCATTATTAAAACAAATAGACCCAACGTTGATATTTACTTCAGCATTTTCCTACACTAATTAATGATACTTTAAGCTCTACCTCGTAATTTCATTTCGTAGATTGGTAACCCATTATCTACCCCATAGTATGTTTGAATTTGACAGAACCTATTCAATAACAAGCCTAGCGATCTCATTAATTGCATCCAAACAATCTTGAAATTTAATACTTATTGCATAAGCATAACTTTTCCGATATTTTTCCCAAAATTCCTTAAGTTCTTCACTTTCCATTATACCTCTAAGTATATCATCATGCATTTCAAATATATACTCGGTTTGTCTAGCTATAACCGTGCTCTTGAATGCCGCTCTTGCTATTTCAATATCGATCTTCTCCATCTGTATTTTATGTATCATAAAGATATCATAATAATCTTTCATTCTTGTATTCGCTTCACCTCTAGAATAGACTGTTTCAATTTTTTCAGCAAGAACCGTTTCAATATTATAAACCTTCAACTGTATAACTTTATCTGTCAATAAAGTGTTATAATTCAGCAGGACTTCTTTAGGTGTAATTTTGTCCCCTGTAGAAAGATCTAGATGCAAAAACTGAGTAATCTTCTCTTTTCTTCCTTCAAAGAATACTCTGTACCCTTGGTATTCACTCCCATCCATTATTTGTTCAATTCTGTCAAATATGAAACTGCATCCATCTCCTATCTCTATAGCTGTAATTGATTCGAATAATTTAACAGCCGAATTTCGATCGAGATTATAATTCTTCAATGCGACATCCAAATCCATCGTACTCCTTGATCCTACACCAAACAATGCGACAATTAACATGCCACCTTTAATGATTATATTATCCTTAAATTCACTCTTTGTTACACGAAGTAAAAATTGATCCATAAAATATATTTGCATTAGAGCCTGCGGATTAATTGCATTCTTTTTTGACAAATTTCGAATTCTAGCTTTCACAGCTTCTGCATTCATAATAATACTCCGATTTTAGCTGACATTTTTTTGCTAATACTCATTTTTTTTGCATACAACATAAGTATCGCCAAACGATTCTTGTTTTCTTTAATATACTTTCTTAGAGCTTTATTTACAATTTCAGCATCCATACTTCTTTCACTTCTCACAACATCACAAATCGTTCGTTCAAGATTGTAAACATTGATCAAATTCCCATAATTAGACTTCATAACTATTAATCCATATTCATGAAGTTCTTTATTTACATATCTAATTCTAAGATTTCGTCCTTTAAGCCTACTGGTACCATAATGTTTCGGAATCGTCACCGATATCTTTTCAGGAGTTCTCTCAGAATATCCATGGTGATAAAGGGCACTTTCGTGAGAAATAATACACTTCTTGAACTTCTGCTGCAATATATACTCTGTATCTGGAATATCACTACTAATAATATAAACCCCTTGACTGCTTCTATTGATTTTCCCATCATGAATCAACGCTCTAAGCATCGAATCATTTATCCCCAGTTCAAGAGCCTCTACTCTTTTAAATGGTCTCCCGAGATTCTTTATTTTTTTATATGCCTCTTCTCTTCGCATTCACACACCCCACATACTTCGTGCTCAGATTTGTTATACAGTACGCTTGTTTTATGTTTTAATTATATCACGCAATAATTATATCTGCAAATTACGTGCTCATATATACACAATAGTACGCTCGTTTTGTTTCTGGTGTTAATTCAATAAAAAAACTGCTCAGCACTCGAACTTAGATTAATAAGTCCATATAGTCATAACAGGATAGTTTAACTTCATTTATGATATGGTTCTCCTTTAATAATTCTATAAGCTCTATATATTTGTTCAATAAGAATAACTTTCATAAGTTGATGTGGAAATGTCATTTTAGAAAAAGATATTTGATCATTTGAACGTTTTATCACACCATCTGAAAGTCCTAATGAACCACCTATTACAAATACGATATCACTATTACCATATATCGATAGATTTTCCATTTCCTTTGAAAATTCTTCTGAAGTTCTCTGTTTTCCCTTAAGATCCAGTACGATGACATACTGCTGATCCTTGATCTTCTCAAGTATTTTATTTCCTTCTTTATCTTTTATTATCATTTCATCTTTTTCACTTAAATTATCCGGTGCTTTTTCATCATTTATCTCGATAAATTTTAATTTGCAATATTTAGTTAATCTTTTACTGTATTCATTAATGGCATCTCTTAGATATTTTTCTTTTATTTTGCCAACTGAAATCAATGTTATTTTCATTTCATCACCTTTTTCTAAGCTTATTATTAGTTAATCATTTTTAAGTCGAATTATAAATATATTCAAAATCAATTGAAAATATACCTCTAAAAGGTCTCTACAATAATTATATAGTTTTATATTACATATGTCATTTATTTAGAATTCACATTCATTTCTTTCTTAGTAAGATAGGATAAAACTCGTTTTCTTTTTGTGTTATCATGAATGTATAGCAAATTTATAGAAGTAGGTGTTTCATATGGATAACTTTGATGCAGTGTGGGAAATATTCAAATATTCATTCCCAGAAGATGAACGCAGAAGTTTTGAAGAACAAAAAAAATTATTGAAGAATCCCTTATATAATTTTAATACAATATATGATTGTGATTTGTTTATTGGATTTGTCGCGTTTTGGACATTCAAAGACTTTATCTTTATTGAACATTTGGCAATAGACAAGAATTTTCGAGGAAAAGGATATGGCGGAAAGATTGTAAAAGATATTATTTCAAAATACGATAAAATTATTATATTAGAAGTAGAGAAAACTATGACAAGTGAAGCTATTCGAAGAATTTCTTTTTATGAAAATTTGGGATTTCATTTAAATAAATTTGATTACTTGCAACCACCTTTATCTAAAGACAAGAAATCAGTTCCATTATTTATAATGTCATACCCAAACAATATTAATGAAGAAGATTTCATTAACATTAGAAACAAATTATATACCGCAGTTTATAGCGCAAAATAAAAAACCTTCTAATAGAAGGTTTTAATCATTCTTAACAATGTTCACCATATGAGGATATGGTATTTCTATATTATTTTCATCAAAAGCTTCTTTAACTTCTTCAATAATATCAAAATATAGACTCCAATAATCCGCTGAATTGACCCAAACCCTTACTTTGAAATCTAAAGAACTTTCACCATGATTAGCTAAAAGAACTTGAGCTGCCGGGTCAGGTAAAATCATATCCGAATGTTTTGCCAATACTTGATTGATCACTTCTTTAACATGACTTATTTTTGAATCATAACCAACTCCAAATACAAAATCAACACGTCTAGTGGCATTTTTGCTATAATTCACTATATTGCTATTAGACAAAGTTCCATTTGGTACGAATATAGCTTTGTTGTCCACAGTATTTAAATAAGTATAGAATATTGTAATACCCGTTACCGTTCCTGAAACTCCTGCCCCTTCAATATAATCGCCAATATTAAATGGTCTTAAAATCAACAAAATCATTCCGCCTGCAAAATTAGACAAACTTCCTTGAAAAGACAGACCAATCGCTAAACCAAATGAGGCAATCAAGGCTGCAAATGCGGTCATCGGAACACCTATTACTCCAATTACCGATACAACCAACAATATCTGTAATACTATCTTAAAAATTGATGTTAAAAATATTTCTACTGCCCGATCAATCTCAGTTTTATCGAAAATTTTGTCTATTAATTTCACCAATATTTTAATGACATTCAGACCTATAACTAAAATTATCAAAGCATATAGGATTTTCATTCCCCAGTCTATCAATAATACTTGCATTGATTCAAGCATACTCCCACTCCCTTTAGTTTTTTTGTATTTTGTAAATATTGTTGTTTTTAATAAAAAAGTAATTGTCTTTAGAAACAAAAACAATCTGATTGTTAATCATCTTTATATCATTTATTACTTCCACCAATTCCACTAATTGATTATATTTCATCTTTGATATGGAAGACATTATTTTTCTATCTTTAACTGCTTTTTTCAAAAACTTTATCTGGATTCCTCTGTAATCTTTTGGGATAGTAGTTCCCTTATACTTATTACATTTTTTACAGGATAACACCAGGTTAAAATAATCATCTACACCACCTTTACTTTTCGGTTGATAGTGATCGATATTCACCTGATTTATCTCTAATTTTTTACCACAGTGAAAGCATTTTCCTTCATCTCTAATAAAAATATATTTTTTCGTTTTTTTATCCATATTAAACAATCCTATAGAATTTCCCCGTCTTATCTCTATATGTAAGATCTAAGTTGATATCAATTTCGGTATCAATGCCATGGTCTTCTAGATGTTTCTTTACCGTTAACTGCGCAAGCTCAGGGATATTATTTTCTTTACTTAAATGCGCTAAAACTACATTCTTTAATTTACCCTTTTTAAATATCCTTAAAACAGTTTCAGCAGCATCATCATTTGATAGGTGACCAACATCACTAAGTATTCTTCTTTTTAGATAATACGGATAAGACCCAAACATAACCATATTTACATCGTGGTTGGCTTCTATCACTAAGAAGTTTGAATCATCTAGAAAACTAATAATCTCATCAGTCATAACTCCAATATCTGTCACTATACTTAGTTTCTTACCTTCACAAGTGAAATTATATCCTGTAGGATGAGCTGCATCATGTGAAATATCAAAATTTATAATTTTAATATCGCCGATGATCATATTAATATTTTTATCGGTTATTATTATTTTATGCAAATCTTCTTCCCTAATTTTTTCTTTTGCTTTCTCATAAGTGCATTCATTCATATATACTGGAATATCATGTTTTTTTAGAAAAGTTTTTAATCCTTTAACATGGTCAGAATGTTCATGAGTTATAAAAACACCTTCAATGGATTCAATGTTTTCCCCTATTTCTTCTAAAGCTTTTTTTACATATCTATGACTCATTCCAAAATCAAGTAATATTTTCGTATTATCTGATGAAACAAAATGGCAATTCCCAGAACTGCCACTTGCTATTGAACAATAATTTAAAGCCATAACATTACCTCAATCCATTAAAATAAATATTTCTGTTATCATTTGTTATAGCGCGCCAAAACGGAAAAGTCTCACTCATTACAATATTATCGATAACTAAATTTTCTTTTTCTTCTACATGATAGACAATTTGAAAATCAATTATCTTGACCATATCCTCCGTATCTCCAAACTCCTCTAGTAAAGATAAAATGGATTTCTCGATAGGATATATATCTCCATCAAACATCTCGCCATCATCAACTATGTCTAACCACTGATATTCAAAAAGAACATATATCTCAGGTAGATATTCTATTTTTAAAAAACCATCATCAAATACATCATCATTAAAACATTGATTATAAAGAACGAATGTTTTTCCATCCGCCTCATAACTATAAATCTGTTTTGAATTTGTATCATCAACTTCTACAATGCTTTTTACCTTTTCAACGATATCCTCAAAGTTTTCTCCTTCAAAATCCGATAAATTATAATAAATATTCAATACATCATTTCTATCAGATAATGTAAATCCATTGCTTTCAAGACCACTTAAAGTAACTAAATTATATTTATTCTTTTTTACGGAATATATTGGCATTTGGGTATAATCCACCTGTTCAATAGCAGATATATCAATTTTTCTCTCAAGAAGTAACTCTTTGACGGCAAAAAAATCTACACGCTTGTGTTGTTGAATATCTTCTTTAAAATAGATATTGTAAATTAAAAAAATATTCATTATCAATAAAGCTGTAATTAAAATATTCTTAGTTTTCTTCCAATCCATCAATAATCTCCTTAGTTATCTTTAATGGTATACCTTCATAAATATCAAAATGATATACACTTGATCCTATCTTTACTCTCCAACATGGAATCACACTAGTAGATTTAGAAGTTGTATCAACAAAATACTCAAAATCAAAATACTCAATAGCATTTACAATCTGCAATATATATAACCTTGTATCAGTAATGTTTTTAATTTTAAGGTCTTCTTGATAATTCTCACTGATAACATCAAAATTTTTATCAAATATTTCACTAAAACTATTTGCCTTATCCCAAAACATCTCAACATTAAATACTTCAAAATTAGTTCTTCTATTACTATAATAATAATTCACAATATTGTTATTAACATGGATTTCAACTGCTACTCCATTTTTTTTACCGTTATAATATACTGATTGATTTTCAATCAAAGAATTAAAATAGAAATAACTTGTATCACCAATTCTCTTATAATTAGTTAGATATAACTCATTATCAATCTTCTCAAAGTATTCTAAAAATCCCCAAGCAACCTTTAAATTATCGTAAAAAGTATCTTCTTTAGAAATATATTTTTCGTTTCCTAAATTGTTAATATATTCAACTGAGCCGTCAATCCCAAAACTTAAAATTTTCTTCCCATAATTACTCATAAATATCTCAGTTCCATCATAATCAGTCATCTTTTTGATAAAACTTAAATCTTCTCCAAATATTTTCTGCACAAACAATTCAACCAATTCTTCACTATAAAAATTGACTAGATATTCTGATTTATAAAAAGGAACTCCAATTATATCCGAAATCGGTATTATCGTAAAATTCTTCTCTGCATCTATATCATTTTCTTCTAAAACCTTATAAATAGAAAATCGCTTTTCTATTGTTTTATACTCCACATACTTGCTTTTTTCAACACTTGAAACCATTCCTGCCAATGTGCTGTTCAAAGTAGCGGTCAATTTATAATACGAATCCTTCGTCTTTATCAATATGAAATCTCTGCTCAATAAAGGAACAATAATTTCATTTATTCGAATATCTTCTTCAAAATTCCCTCCAAAATAATTATTGACAGATAATTCGTTATCAAAAACAACTTGAATGGATCTTTCTTGTTTCACCGTGTTCCACAAAGTTTTGTCCACCAAAACAGCTGCCCTCTCAGAAAAATTCTCTAAAACGACAGTATATATTTCCTTCCAAATATTATTTGAATCGAAGAAAAATGCTGTATGTGAATCACCCCCAAAGTTTATATATAAACCTTGGGGGTGTATTATTTCACTCAATTCAATATTTACGGAAGGCACCTCTATAACTTTAGATGCTGTTAAGTCAATTCTACTGGTACTCTCTAACATATATGTTCTTGTTAATCCAAGACTTGATATTACTAAAGCTACCAATAGAAAAGATTTAAAACTTTCCCATTTCATATAATCAACCTTTATTCAATATAATCAATCATTTTCATCAACCGAAATGGAATACTATTGATTATTTCCGTCATTACGATTTCCTTAGATTTAACACTAAATACAACTTCTTCTATTTGGTGTCCTTCTAAGTCATCAAAAATCAATTTGTACTCTCCATCTTCAACATCAGATATCGTACGCTCATAATACGGTAAAATTCCTTCGTACTCTAAAGGTTCTGGTCCTAAAATATTTTTATAGAACAATGATTCATATTCATTTTTATAATTAATCAATTGTCTGTTTACATTTTCTATTTCTCTTTGTAATATCTCTAGTTCGTTTTCATCAACATTCTCAACAAATGTATTCATTTGATTATACTGATTTTGAAGAAAAGACATTTTTTCATCTAAAGCAAAATACACCCTTGCCACATTTGCTCCGTAAATCTGACTCTTCTCTTCCTTAGTTAAATCAATATTAAGAAATACTTTATCAAGAACCTCAAGATTAACTTCATATTTTTCAATTTTAACAAGTTTCACTAAACACTCCACAGGTTCATCAATACGAATGGAAATATATAAATTATTAACAACCATCACATCGCCTTCAGAACCAATAGTTGGACTGACAATTTCAATCTTTTGATTAAAATC
>LGOV01012704.1_pt1 | contig 21486 bp, 14 predicted proteins | sample 469881 | NCBI WGS metagenome assembly LGOV01 (sample SAMN03857199, study PRJNA290197) | marine sediment metagenome | biome: marine cold seep biome; feature: cold seep; material: marine sediment; isolation source: sample #5579, elevator 3A push core 41 containing 12 cm of sediment... ...
CACCGTCTCGATGTCGGCACCTCGGGGCCGGTCCTGTTTGCTAAGGGACGCCGCGCGGCCAGCATTCTTGGCGGCTTTTTTATGGCCGGTCAGGTAATAAAACACTACATTGCCCTGGTGGCCGGGCAGGTGGACGACGACGGTGAGTTGCACACGCCGGTACCGGCCAAGGGCAAGCTGCGCTCGGCCGTCACCCGCTACCGGCGGGTAGCCGGCAATCGACACTATTCGCTGCTGCAACTTGAACTGGTCAGCGGCCGCAAACATCAGATCCGCCGCCAGCTGGCCGATGCCGGCCACCCCCTGATTGGGGACCGGCGCTACGGTGGCCCGTGTATTCGCAACCACCAGCTGCCTTTTCTCCATTGCAGCTACCTGGCCTGGCCCAACTCGACTGACGGGCAACTGCTAACCGTCTCCTGTCCGTTACCCCAGGACCTGCAGCATCTGTTATCGGCAGTCGATCTGTGCCTACCGGACACCTGACCTTGCCAACCGGCTCATGCGTCTCAGCTAATTTACAGTTGCCCCACCACGCCTGATAACGCACAATAGCCGGGCAAGAGCAACTCGAACAAAGGATCCCCATGTTTCGCCGCCATCCCATTTTGACATCTCTCGGCCTGCTGGGCGTCGCAGGCCTGCTGTGCGCGGCCTATTTGCTAGCCACCTTTGATCTCAATCGCTACCGGGAAGAGCTGCAAAACCGCCTCAGCAGCAGCTTATCCCAACCGGTCCGCCTTGGCGCAGCCCGACTGACTCTGCGACCCGGCCCGACTTTCGACTTTTCCGCCATCCAAATCGGCAGTACAGAGGCGCCCTTACTGCAAGCCGACAGGCTGTCCCTGCAAACCAAGCTCTTGCCGCTATTCATTGGCAAGCTCAGTTTCGAAAAGATTGTTCTTCACCACCCTCGAATGCGCCTCACCCTGCCTCCGGACGCAGAGCAAACCCCGGCCCAACCGCATCCCTCGATGCTGCTTTACAAGCTGCTGAACACGGTGCGAGTCCATTCCCTGCAAATTGAGCAAGGAACGGTATCCCTCAATGACCTGCGTCGTCAAAACGCTCCGTTTGAACTGCAACTGACGAACATTAATCTGCGCGCCCGAGATATCTATTCCCGCAACAAGGGTCGCCTTCAGTTCAGCGGCCAACTAACAGATGAACCAACCAGCCTCCTGCAAGCCTCAGGGCGTCTGGCCTTACCGACCGATCCGGCCAACTGGCGCCAGCTATGGCTAGATTTGTCCATCCATCTGAAAGGTATCGATCCAAACAGCCTATGTGGCCATTACGCCGCTCAAGCAGGGTGCAAGGGCAGTAGCGGACGACTCGACATGGAGTTGGTTCTCCGTGGTTCGCCGCAGGAAAGCCTCGCTTTTAAAACCAACCTGCAAGGCGACCAACTGCTGCTGAAATTGCCCGCGCATTACCCCCAGCCGCTCTCCCTGCAAAACTTTGAACTTTCCGGACGCTGGACCGCAGACACCGGTTTGAACAAATTCGATGATCTGACGCTAAAACTTAACGATCTTCAGCTGGCCAGCCACTTTTCCCTGCAGCAGGGGGAAGCAGATCCCTGGCTGGAGGGCGGCCTATCCACACCGGACCTGTCTCTTGCTGCCATAGCCAGTCTGCTGCCTACCGGCCGACAGCCCTTCTCTCATCTGCTACAGGGTCAAACTCTCGGAGGCACTCTACGCCTCGACTACAGTCGCTTTGCCGGCCCCCTGTCTCTTTTTCATAAACAAGCACTACACGAAACGATTAAAGAGGCCACCCTCTATTTACGGGACGGACAGTTCCGTTTCGGCAAAAGCCCTCTATTTTCCAAGGTAAGTGCCACCGCCACCTGGCAACAGCAAAAACTGTCCCTCAGCGACGGTAAAGCCCAAGTTCTCGAAGCCCCTCTGCAGTTTTCCGGCACCATCGAACAGCCCTTTCAGCCTACAGCGTCGGCCACCTTCGGCGCAGGCTGGGTAATGCCGGGCCGGAATCTGGCACAACTCTATGAAAATCCAAAACTGCAACCGCTGGCCGCTGAAGGACCGATTCCGGTCAGCTTCAACATGAACGGCCAACTTACCCAACTGCAATGGACCCTACAGGCCGATCTACAGGCCTGCAACCTGCACTACCAGCAACTGCTAGCCAAACCGGCGGGCCTGCCGAGCGGTCTCAAACTACAGGGGCAGCTCACCCCCGACGAACTGCAACTGACAGACGGTAATCTGCAGTTAGGCCCGCTCAATCTCTCTGTTGCCGGCCATTATAAGCGTCAAAAAGCACAGAAATATCTTCTACAAGTGGCCTTAGCTGACACCGACCTTACCGCTTGGCTGCCGCTGATGCCGGCCCTTAAACCCTTTCAACTACGGGGGAACCTATCTGGCGAGTACCGCCTGCGAGGCAGTGGCGATTCTGCGCCAGAGGGTAATGGATTCCTCAATCTAACAAAATGCGGAGTACACTTTCCTGGGATTCTTGGGGGCGATCTGCAGAAATTTTCCGGCAACCTGAAACTTTTCCAGGATCACATCGAATGGCAAGGCATGAAGGGCTTGCTCGGCAAATCGGATGTGACCCTCGGCGGACGAATCAGCAACTGGTCAAAACCCCGCATCGAACTGAAGCTCTCCGCCCCGAAGTTGCGAGCTAACGAGCTGGTCTTCCCTTCCCCCAAAGCCAATTTGCATCAACTTAAAGGACGCTTGGTCTTTATGGGAAACCAGGTCGATTTCAACGATCTGCAAGTCACCCTCGATGGCGGCACCCAAGTGGCCGTCAACGGCAGACTACAAGGCGGCAAAAATTCGACACTCAATCTCACTGCTAAATCAGCCCAAGCCAATATCGATGCGGTTGTTGCCCTCTGGCAAAGTTCGAACAAACCGGCCCGTTCCTCAGGAAAAAACAAACTCAAAGTAGTGGTGAAAGCCGAAGTTGCCCAGGGCACTTATCAAGGGCTGAATGTTCAGCAGGCCACAACCACCGTCACCTCAGCAGATGGCGTGCTGCGTATCAGCCCACTGCGTTTCCTGACCGGCGGTGGCAGTTGTCTGGCTCAAATAGCCCTGCATAAAGATGCAAAACAAAATCAAATGCTGACCGTTTCGGGACAGATCAAGGGTGTCGAGGCGTCAACTCTGCAATACGGCAAAATACTCGGGGAAAAAGGCCTACTGAGTGGCGCACTGGACGGCGACTTTCAGCTAACGGGTGAGCTAGGAGACCATTATTTGCCGACGGTGGATGGCGGGTTTCTGCTAACAATCAAGGATGGCGTATTGCGCAAGTTCACCTTTTTGGCCAAGGTCTTCTCGCTGCTTAACGTCTCCCAGATTCTCACCCTGCAGCTGCCGGACATGGTTGAAGAGGGTATGCCGTTTTCCAACATGGAGGGGAGCTTCGTTCTGCGCGACGGGGTTTTAACGACCGAAGACCTGCTTGTAACCAGCAACGCCATGAACCTGTCGTTGGTGGGCGATGTCGATCTAGTTAAGGAAGAGCTCAATTTGCTCCTCGGCATCAAACCCTTCGGCACCGTCGACAAAGTGATTACCCGTATCCCCATCGCCGGTTGGCTGCTCACGGGGGCGGATAAGGCTCTGATCACAGCTCATTTTGAGGTCACGGGGCCAAGCAAAACACCCAAGGTACAAGCGATTCCGGTGACATCGGTCTCAAGCAAGGTTCTCGGAATTTTCCAAAGGGTGCTCGGTCTGCCGGGTAAACTAATCACCGATCCCGGAGAGGTTCTTACCGGCCAACCGCAGGAGTCGACTCCTTAGGCACTTGGCCACGATAAAGCGTTACAATTCCGCCGCTTAAATCGCGATGGGCCACCCCGGCAAAACCAGCCTCGCTGAGCAGCTCTTTAAAGGCGCCGCGAGAAGGAAAACGTTGCACCGAATCGGGCAAATAACGATAGGCGGCCGCCTGGGACAGTAGACCGCCCAAAAAGGGCAGCAAACGATGGAAATAGAATTGATAACAAACTCGGAACAGAGGGTGAAGCGGTTCGGAGAATTCCAACACTACCAACTGAGCGCCCGGTTGCAGAATGCGACACAGTTCCCTCAGAGCGGTCGGTCGGTCGGCAACATTACGGATACCGAAGGCGATCGTTGCGCCGACACAGAGATCCGCCGCTAAAGGCAACGCCTCACAGTCCGCTCGGACCACAAAGAAACGCTGGCCATGAGCACTGGCGAGCATCTTCTCCCGCCCCCGGCAAAGCATTTCGGCTGAAATATCACTGGCAACCACCTGCAGTTCAGCGGGGGTTCGCCGAGCAATTTCCAATGCGACATCGCCGGTACCACTAGCTGCATCAAGGACCGTTCCCTGCGACGGTAATTGCAACCAACGCACAGCACAGCGACGCCAGTAGCGATCAATACCGAGAGACAACAACCGATTCAACAGGTCGTAGCGCGGAGCCACGGCATCAAACATGGCGCCTATCTTTTGACGATCATTTCCGGTACTTTGCATTTGCCGTTAATGCTCCCATGCAAAAATTGTTGTCTTCTGAAACAGCGGCTCGTTGTACCACAGATCTAACTGACCGCCAATGGCAAAGACCTGGCAGCCCTCTGCCGTCTAATAGAAAGGTTGTTATGTCACCTCTTATTGTCACCGCCGCCCTGCTGCGCAAAGACCAGCAGATCCTGATAACAAAACGCCCCGCTGACAAACAGCAGGGCGGATTCTGGGAATTCCCGGGAGGCAAACTGCACAGTGACGAAACACCGCAGCAGGCCTTGCATCGGGAGCTGCGAGAGGAACTCGACCTCGAAGTGGAAGTCGGAGCGATCTTTGAGGTGGTCTATCACCGCTACGATTGGGGGCCGGTGCTGATTCTGGTTTATGAATGTCGTCCTCTGAGCACTGTCATTCGCAACTTGGAAGTCGACGAACACCGCTGGATCTCCGTGGCACAATTGCCCGAATACGATCTGCTACCGGCCGATCGGCCGATTGTCGATAAGTTGCTGCGCCAAAGGGACCATACAAAAAACTTAGCGCCCGGAATCAATCTGCCATCGGCACGGTAAAAGTAACCCGGGTTCCAACTCCAACTGAGCTCTTCAGCCAGATGGCACCACCATGCTGTTCAACAATCTGTCTGGCGATACTCATTCCAAGCCCGATCCCCTTGGCGGCAGTATCGGAATAATCGGCCCGGTAATATTTATCGAAGACACGATCTCCCTGATCGCTGGTCATTCCGATCCCCTGGTCGGCCACCGTTATCTGGCAATAGCCATCGACCCTCTCCCCATAAATGTGAATCAGGCTGCCTTCTGCTGAGTATTTGACCGCATTGCTCAATAGGTTTTCTAGCACCTGTTCCAATTTATCGCTATCTGCCTGCACAAAGGCCGGAAGGTTTCCCTCCCAAACCATCTCAAACAGATGCTTTGGAGCCAACAAGCGATAGTGCTTCACCTGCTTCGCTAGAAGCGGCTCGATAGCGACTTCCTCAATATCCAGGGGCAGCGATTTACCGGCCTCCAAGCGGCTGATGTCGAGTAAATCGTTAACCAGTTTAGCCAATACCTCAGCCTTTCCGTAAATTTCGCCCATGAATTCTTTTTGCTGATCAGGGCTAAAACCACCGAACTCCTCGGGGTTCATACACAGTTCCGTATAACCGAGAATGGCCGTCAAGGGGGTACGTAACTCGTGGGCAGCCATGGACATGAATTCGGCCTTCATGCGACCCAACTCCCGCTCTCGAGTCACATCCCGCAATGCAGTGATGGCACCACTCACCCGCCCCTGCTTATTTCGCATCAGCGAAGTGCGCGCTTGCAGAGTACAAGCCTCTGCCGTTTTAGATCGTGGCAGGGCAATATCGGTTTGCAGCAGAGGAGGAGCATGATGCGCATAGATTGCCTGAATCTGTTGCAACAGCCCCTCATCCTGCAAAACAGCGGCTACCGGTTGACCGATCGGGTTTTGCAAATCACACTCAAGAAACTCCTGGGCCGAATCGTTAATCAACACAATCTTGTGGCTGCTGGGATCGGTAACGATCAACCCGTCCGCTGTGGACTTGATAATATTGTCAACTTGATCTCGTGCCTGCTCAGCCTCGGCCAGAGCTCGCTTCATTCCTGCCTCAGCCTGCTTTCGCACGGTAACATCTTCGGTCACACCGCGAAAACCTTGATAGCTGCCATCACCAGCGATAATCGGCACACCACTGATACGCAGATAACGCCTTTGACCCGCTTTATTGAAAGCCCAACTATGAACTTTCCTAAAAGCCTTCCTGGGAACAGTCGAGCCGCAAAGCAAGCTCTCCAACTCTTTAGCTTCCCGACCGGCTATTAATTCGAAAAAACACTTGCCGAGCAGTTCCGCGGCGGCAAACCCCAACATCTCCTCAACCTTATCCGAACAGTAGATAAACCGACCGGTAGCATCGACCTCCCAGATAAAATCTGCCATGCTCAGAGCGATATCCCGAAAACGGGCTTCGCTATGACGTAGGCTACGCTCGGCCTCTTTGTGTTCGGTAATATCGATAGCCAGTCCCAGCAACCCTTCGACTTCCTGTTCCGGGTTGACTACCTTGGTCTTCACCACCCGATAAGCACGCTGATTACCGTCAACCGAGCGAATCAACTCCTCACTTTCCACCGGCCCATCGGCCTTAAACGCCTCAGCGTCGGAGAGCATACACTCGATCGCCTCTTCCGCAGGCATAACGGTTGAATAGTGGGACGCCTGCAGAAACTGTTCTTCACTGACCCCCGTAGCAAGACAAAAATTATGATTGGTAAAAACCATCCGTTGCTCTTTGTTGAGCATCCACAGACCGATAGGGGCCGCGGTAAAGATGGCATCAAGGAATTGCCCGCGACGATAAGCTCTCTTGTTGCATTTTTCACGGCGGATTCCGAATTTTTCAGCGGAAGCCCCGAAAATTCTCCCTGCAGCGGTCTTCTCTTTGGCATCGGGAGGCAAATAATAACAGTTAGGAACTCTTTGCTCCCGGTAGAGGATCTGCGGATAGAGACGCAAGACTTCTACAAGCAGGGCACCGGTCACCTGCCGACGGTCGTATCCGCAGAGCAAGGTAATACCCGTGGAGATTGCCAAACGACCACATTCGACCAGACACTCTTGCAGCCAGGCAAGGTCCTTCTCCAGCATGGCACCAGACATTTCCCAATAAATTCTGGCACCACGGAATCCCTGCGCCGTTGCCTTACGCCCGGCAGCAGCCAGGCAGGCTACCGCATCGGCGGAAGAAGTTGCCGTCACCAATCCCAGGTTTTCGGGGGTGGCAAAAACCAGACAACCGCTTGACTCCGCCTCGGTCGTTGCAAACCCCTGCGTTTTCAGCCCAGCACGAAAAGCTTCCTGTAGGGGGCCAGAGACGACCATTAAAGCCTGTTCTTGCCCATCCAGACAGGCCGCCAGATATCGGGCGACCTCCTTGTCCCGTTCGAGGTCCTGTTGATAGAGCAGACAGCAGTACGAGGGGCTCTGGATATTTTTCTGGGGAGTAGTCATCGCTTCAAGATAAGCATTTTGGTCATGCATGGGAGTTCTCCGGACAAAGTCGCTGCAGTAAGAATTAGCAGTTGCTGGCGTTGCAGAATTAATGGTTTCTATAATAACATAAGCGGCCGGCACAGCGAATCGGTTTTTACCATTGCAACGCGCACCTGGATCGAAATCCGCCTCTGGCATTACAGCCAAATTCGTGCTAAACAACGGCCATGGAAATTCATTTTGAAACCATCGGCACCATCCGTTCCTGCTATAAGGAGAAGTTCGGCATCCCCCGCCAGGCCGGCTTGGTGCCAACGGCGACCGCCACCCTCGAGTTGCTGGCCCCCTTTAATCGGGCCGAAGCCTTCACCGGTCTAGAGGGATTTTCTCACCTCTGGCTGCTGTTCCTGTTCCACGGCAATGACTACAAAGGCTGGAAAACGACCGTCCGTCCACCGCGGCTTGGCGGCAATGCCCGCCTCGGTGTCTTCGCCACCCGCTCCCCCTTTCGACCTAACCCCATCGGCCTTTCTGCCGTAAAACTGGAACGCATCGAACAGCACGCCGGCAAGGTTACTCTGCATCTTAAGGGGGTCGACCTGCTCGATGGCACACCGGTTATCGATATCAAGCCCTATCTGCCCTATGCCGACGCCATCGCCACAGCCAGCGGCGGTTTCGCCGCCGAAGCACCAAAAGGCGAACTGGCCGTTCACTTTCTGCCCCAACCAGAGCAAATCTGCCAAGTCCTGGAAAAAGACCGCTATCCCGGCCTACGGCAATTGATCATCGACACCCTGCGTAGCGACCCCCGTCCTGCCTACTATCAGAAACGCCCAAAAAAGAGCTGCTTCGGCATGAAATTATTCGATTTCGACCTGCGCTGGGAGCATGACGATGACGGCATTACGGTGATCGAAATCCATCCCACCCATAGCTAACAGCCTTTTTACTCCCTATCGCCCTCATCCTTTTGTACCGTTTCTTAAAAATCGATCTCTTTTAAAATAGAAAACGGGTGGCAAAATATTTTTGCCACCCGTTACGTCGTAAGAGCCCATCCGAAGTTTCCGGATGGGCTCTATTTACAATCAGCTATCAGTATTTGCCAAACTCCTTGTCGTCAAGAGCGATGACCTGACTCGGATCGCTACCCTTGGCCGGTTGGACGGCGGCTTGTGAAAAAGTGGCCGCATTACCTTGGTAACCCAGGGCTGGAGCAGTCCGTTTCGGAGCTGCCGCAGGCTTAGGAATCGCTGCTCTGGCAACAGTTGCTCCCCCCTTGAGGCTGAACTGTGCGAGCATGCCCCGCAACAGGGTCGACTGGCTGGTCAATTCTTCGGATGCGGCAGCGCTTTCTTCAGCATTGGCAGTATTCTGCTGCGTGACTGAGTCAATCTGGTTCAGCCCCTGAGTAACCTGGCTGATACCTTCGGACTGCTCGCTGCTAGCGGCAGCGATTTCCGCCACCAGGTTGGAAACCTTGGTAGTGCCGGCAACAATCCCCTTAAGGGCCGCTTCGGTCTTTTCGACAATATCGTTACCATGGCGGGTCTTCTCCGCCGAGTTTTCAATCAGTTCGGCGGTTTCTTTAGCCGCCTTGGCGCTGCGTCCGGCCAGGTTCCGCACCTCTTCGGCAACCACCGCGAAACCCTTGCCATGCTGACCGGCCCGGGCGGCTTCGACGGCCGCGTTAAGAGCCAGCAGGTTGGTCTGGAAGGCAATTTCGTCGATGACCTTGATGATCTTGGAGATGTCTTCACCGGAACGATTGATATCGCCCATGGCATCGACTAGTCCGGTCATCATCTGACTGCCTCGGTTGGCGGCGTTTTGCGCTCCCTTGGAGAGGGAGTTGGCTTGGTTGGCATTTTCGGCGTTGAGTTTGGTCTGGGACGCCATCTCGGTCATCGAAGCGGTAATCTCTTCCAGCGAGGCGGCCGACTCGGTCGCGCCCTGGGAAAGGGTCTGAGACGCATCGGAAACCTGGGTCGAACCGCTGTTGATCTGTTCACTGGCCGTCTGCACCTGGCCGAGCAGGTCGTTAAGACGATCGACCATCTTGCGCAGAGCCCGGCCCAGCACGTCCTTATCCGAGGCCAGGTCAACACTCACGGTCAAATCGCCGTTAGCGACCTTTTCAGCAATCTGCGCCTTCTGCTCCAGGCCGTCAGCCATGGTGTTCAGGGCGGTACTCAACTGACCGACTTCATCGGCGCTTTGGATCTGCAGCCGCTGGGAAAGGTCTCCGGCACCGACGGTATCGGCTAAAGTAGCGGCCTCCCGAATCGGACGGGCGATACTACGAGCGGCAAGCCAGATCAGAGCGAGTGCGATCAAGGTAACAATTCCACCAACGGAAGCCTGCCACAGTGCGGCGCTGTTGCCGCGCTCTTCCAAAGCCACATCGAGGGCAATGGCTTCGGCCAGAATAACCTGGTCGGCGATGCGGATCATGACCGACCAGGGCCGGCCGGTGCGGCCAAGATCAATGGCACCCAGGGCCGTTGCCATGCCGCTGGCTTCATCCATGCTGGCCAGCGATTCACCTGCCTGTACCGCCTTGAGTGCGGACTCCCAACCGTCGGCCAAAGCGGCCTTGAAATGTTGTCCAATGAGTTCTGGCTTTTCGCTGTGGGCTACAATCAGGCCGTCGTAGCTGATAATTGCCACCTCGCCCTGCCCGCTCATCAGCCCCTTGTCGACCTTTTCACTGAGCTGCTGGACGAAGGTCAGATCGTAGTCGGTACCAGCTACACCATAGAACTTGCCATCGACCATCACTGGCACCGATAGGGTGGTCAGCCATACCTTGCGGCCCTGTACGATATAAGGGAAGGGGTCAAGCACACTTTCAATATTTTTTTCCCGAGGCGTGATATACCAGCCACCCTTCAGAACGCCGTTGGGGTGCTTATCGTAAGTGTCGTATTCCACCAGGGGTTGCACGGCGATATTGCCGTTGGAATCGCGGTTCCAGTAGGGGGTAAAACGACCGGTCACGGAGTTGTTGCCGTCCTTGCCGGTAGCGAACTCACTATCGCGACCGTCGAGAGCGTTGGGCTCCCAGCAGGAATAAGTGCCGTTGAATTCAGGGTTCTTCTCCAACACGTTAAGCAAAATAGCGTTAAGCTGATCGCGGCCAATCTGAAGCACCGGCTTGCCGTTGGGCCCAGGCTGTTTACCCACCTCAAAGGTGTGGGCCATGGTGCGAGCAGCATCGAGGGCGATGTCGAACTTGGCCTGGACCTTACCCGCCTGCTCCCCGGCCAGATTTTTCAGCTGATCAAGAGCGCTCTTCTCCTGCAATTCGGAGACCCGCTCGGTAGTCAGTTGCTGAGTATTGGCGGCTGTAATCAGGCTGTAAGCCACTAGGGCGCCGGCTGTTACCAGCAGACAGGCCCCGGCGATCAGGGTAATCTTTAACTGGATCGATTTGAGTTTCATGTCGTTTCCTTATAAAGCGTTGTTGATAAAAACAGAGAACTTAAATCCTAAAGGCGAGATCAGATCGCCAGCAGGCGACGCGCATCGAGAAGAATTTTCACTCGATCACCAACCTTGCCGAGGCCCATGATGTAGCTGTCGACCTGACCTTTGCCGCTACCGGGTGCCGATTCGACGTTTTCCGAAGGAATGTCGGCGACCTCACAGACCCGGTCGACAATCAGACCGGTCGATTGCTCGTCGACATTGACCACGATAATGCAGGTACGCTCATCGTAGGCCTGACTGGGCAACCGAAACCGCGCCCGCACATCCAGCACCGGTATCACCTTGCCGCGCAGGTTAATAACCCCTTTGACGAAATTGGGCATGTCCGGAACCTCGGTAATCTTCTGAATGCCGATGATTTCGATCACATGGTGAATAGCAATACCGTAATCCTCATCAGCCAGAAAGAATGTTAAAAATTTATCCTTCTGAGTATCTTCCGTTTCGTAACCGGCATCATTCAGATCCAAGGGATCCTTTTCCATCACTTCTGCCATTTCGCCTCCTAGGTGATATTGGGCCGCTTTTTACGGCTTTTGATATAGATCGTGCACTGTTCGTAATCGCCACTGCAATACCGCACCACCTTTTCGATGTTGCGACTGGTCATATCCAAGCAATAGCAATCTCGCTGGGGATTATTCACCAGCGGGCACAACTTAACTTTGTTTGGATCCATGCCAGCAGGGGAAAGTTCCACACACATTCTTATAATTATCCTCTTAAACATCCACAACCAGCACGCTCACTGTCAGGTGCATATCCTTAAGGCAAAAGCTATACCAAGGAACCGGCGCATAACCCTAAAAACCAGCCCCGACGTTAAAAAGATCTTTGCAAAAGAATTTTATTCAATATTTTAGGCATGTTATAGACTTGGACGAAGAACAGCTATCGGTGCACACTCGGCCCTAAACCAACCTTTTTGACCCCAAGAGAATTGTCTGCAGATAAAAAAGTGTGGCGTGCCCCACTGCGAAAGGTCCACACTTATGGGGCACGCCACACTTCAGATTATTAAAGAGGAAGGGGGAAATGATTTTGCAGTAATAGGGGAAAGTCCCGCCAGCTATTTTTAACAACAGGCACTCGCTTTACCCGACGGGATGCGTGCTTAAGGCAGAAGTCGCGGATTAAACGTCAATCTCATACTTGGCCAGTTTACGATAAAGGGTTTTGCGGTCGATACCCAGTAATCGCGCAGCCTTTGCTTTGTTCCAGGCGGTCTTTTCCAATGCGCTACAGATCGACTGCTTCTCGTCTTCTTCGCCGACTAGGACTGGAGCTGCTGAATTCTGATCTTTGGTGGCAAGAAAATCTTCCGGTAAATGCCCGAGGGCGACCACTGGCTGCCGACAACGGACAAAAGCATACTCCATGGCATGTTCAAGCTCGCGAATATTACCTGGCCAATTGTACTTCTGAAAGAAGTCCGCCACCTCCTGGGAAATTCCGGTTATCTCCTTGCCCATGGTGCCGTTCAACTTATCAATCATGTGCTCCACCAACAGGGGGATATCGTCCTTGCGCTCGCGAAGTGGCGGCAACTCGATGGTAATCACCTTAAGCCGGTAATAGAGGTCTTCGCGAAAAGAGCCCTGACGGACCATCTCAGACAGATTGCGATTAGTCGCCGCAACGACCCGAATATCGACCTTGACCGGCATCGATTCGCCGATGCGCTCAATCTCCCGCTCCTGCAACACCCGCAACAGGCGTAATTGAACCTTGTAGGAGATATCGCCAATCTCATCAAGAAAAATGGTGCCACCTTCCGCCCTCTGAAAGCGACCGATACGATCCTTCACCGCCCCGGTAAAGGAGCCGCGCACATGACCGAATAGCTCGCTCTCGAGCAGCGTATCGGAGAGAGCCGCGCAATTAACCTTGACCAGCGGCTTATTACGCCGCACCCCGGCTTTGTGCAGAGCTTCGACCACCAGTTCCTTGCCAGTACCGCTCTCACCGGTAATCAGCACCGTGGAAGGGACATCGGCAAGGTCATCGAGCAGGCTGTAAAGTTCCTGCATTTTATTGCTGGCACCAATCATTTTATGATAATTGTGGCGTTTACGCAGGGACCGTTCCAGCTTGTCGAGACGGGTTTCGTCCCGAGCCACCAGTACGGCGCCAATGGCCGCGCCGCAGCTATCGATAAGTGGTGAGGTTAAAAGGGTCAGCACCTGACGACTGTTTTGCGAGTGATCACATTCGATTCGATCGAGCTGCCCCGGCTGGCCCGTCTCCAAGGTTTTCTGCAATAAACCACTAACTCGCCCGGAACAGTGGGGCAAGACCTGCGCATAAGGTTGTCCCAGCACCTTATCGTCCAGCTGGCAAATCCGCCGGGCCGCCTCGTTGATGCGCTGAACCAGCCCCTGTTTATCGACAATAATCAGAACATCACCTACACTGCGAAACACCGCTTCCAGGTTAATGCGATTACGTTCGTTCTCCTCAGCTATCTGCCGATACTTGAGAGCGGCACGGGCCACCTGCAACAGATCCTTCTTCACCACCGGCTTGGAAATATAATCGAAAGCGCCGAGGCGCAGCGCCTCGGATGCCGTCTCGATATTGGGGTAGCCGGTTACCATAATCACCGGACACAGAGGACTTTTTTCCTTTATGGCCCGCAGTACATCGATGCCGGTCTTATCACCCAGCAGAATATCGCTGAAAACTACGTCATAAGGTCCCTGATCGATACGCTGCAAAGCCTCTTTGTAATCTGCAGCAGTATCCACTTCGTAACCTTCATCAGAGAGGAAACGCTGAAAGGTAAATCGCAGACTTTTTTCATCGTCGATGACCAGAACCTTGGGCTTCATATCAATTCGTTTCCTTTGGCAATAGGCAGTTCAATAGTAACCTTGGTGTAGTGGCCTTCGATACTCTCAATACCAAGCCGGCCACCATGGTCCTCTATAATGCCATGGCTGATGCTCAAACCAAGCCCGGTTCCGGATCCACTCGGCTTGGTCGTATAAAAGGGATCTAAAATCTTGGGTAACTGATGTGCCGGAATTCCGGTACCACCATCGTGGAATACCAGCCTTACTCGAGCTTCCGCGACATCTTGAACCAACTCAGAACTGATAGTAAATGTCTTCCCCTCGTGGTCTTCGGGATAGCGCTGGTTGAGAGCATAGCGGGCATTGCTGATGATGTTTAGCATGACCTGCTGCAATTGCTGAAAGTGTGCATTAACCAGGGGCAAACCGGGGTCAACATTAATCTCCAGCAGGACCTTGTCTTTACGTAATTGCGATTCCGTCAGCGCCAGAGTTGCTGCCAAAACCTCCCCCGGGCTGACGGGTGTCTTCGTCTCATGCCGGTCACGGGCGAAGGAGAGCAGATTGTAAACGATATTAGCGATGCGCTCCCCTTCCTCGGTAATACCGCGCAGTACCTCCCGATTGTCTTCGCCGATCTGACGGTCATCGGCCAGAATCTGGGCATAATTAATAATGCCATTGATGGGATTGTTGATTTCGTGGGCCACGCCGGCGGCCAGTTCGCCCAACGAAGCCAGATGATTGGCCCGACTGGCCTCCTGTTCGAGCTGCCGCTGGCGGGTGACATCGCTCGCCAGAGAAATAACATTCACCCGTTCGCCATCCTTGTTACAGACCGGAAACGCCCGCACATGCCAGGACCGGCCATCATCGGTCTTGGTAAAAGCCTGCTCCACTTGGCCCGAGGCAAAGCAGCGATCAACGGGGCAGTGATCCCCAGCTGCCGAGCAGCCAACCCACAGGGCGCTGCAATGGGTACCGGGCAATTCGGTCACCGGCAAACTGAGAAGGCGGGCCGCCCCCTGATTGCTGCGCACCACGGTCAAGTCGGGACGATAGAGGGTTATGGCATCGGGGATATGATCGAGCAGCGCCTGGTATTCTTGGTAGAGGCGCTTGAATTTTTCGCTATTCTCCTTGGCAAGTTGCTCCACGGAAAGGCGTTCTGTAACATCGACCGCGATACCTCTCATGCCGACGACCTGTTCATGCCGTACAATTGGCGAGGCCGCCACAACCACGGTCAGCGGCGACGATTCAGCGCCGGTCTGCAGGGTGTACTCCTCGTTCAGCAACAACTCGCCGGAAAGAACCCGTTGGAGATTGGCCACCGCCCGCTGTCGAACTTCGGGTCGGAGGATATCCATAACCGAGGGTTGCCGAGCCAGGTCATCATCGCTCCAGCCGGCGATCTGCAGGGCCATGCGGTTAGCAAAGGTTACCTTACCCTGCAGATCAGTTTCAAAGACCGCTTGCGGCAGCAAGTCGGCCAGCTCCCGAAAGCGCTCCTCACTCTGCCGCAAAGCTTCTTCATCCACCTTGCGCCGTGAGATATCCCGAAAAGATGCCAGCACGGTGCGGGAATCGCCGTCGGACAGCAGGGACAGGGAGAGTTCAACGACGATTTCCCTGCCGTCAGCGCGCAGGGCCGGCAGTTCCAAAGGGGAGCCAAAGACCCGGCTCCCTGAACTGCCGGAGAAATAGCCCGCCAACGCCTGATGGTGCTGCTCCCGATACCTTTCCGGCAAGAGACCATCGAGGGACTGACCGAGCATCTGTTCCCGGCGATAACCGAACAGGTGCTCAGCCGCCGGATTGAAAAGCACCACCAATCCCTGTTCGTCAATGGCTACCAGAGCGTCGCTGATGGCGGCGGCCGCCGCCTTGAAGCGTTCTTCACTACTCCGAAGCGCTTTCTGCACCTGCTTCTGCCGCCGCGCCTGCGGTAATAAAAAGAGGATGAGCAGAGTTTGTAGCAGCAGGAAAACAAGCGTGTAAAACTGCGACTGGCCTATCCCGCCCAGTCCCGCGGCCAGGACCTCGGCAGCATCACCTTTATAGACGCAAGCCGCCAATAAGCCCCACAACAGCAACAACCCAACACCAAAAAAACCGATTCTTCTCATCTACTGCCGCCACGCCCTTCTGGTTGATCCAACTGCTGGTCATGCGCAGCGGCCGGCAGATCGACCACCACTCGGGTATATTTCCCCTGCTCACTGAGAATCCTGATCTCTCCACCGTGGTCCTTGATGATCCCGTGGCTGATGCTCAGGCCGAGACCGGTGCCGGCGCCACTCGGCTTGGTAGAATAGAAGGGGTCCATAACCTTGGATAAGATCTCCGGAGCAATGCCAACACCCCGATCGAGAAAGGACAACCGCACAAACTGCCCTTCTGGGGAAGAGCAAACCTCCGATTCAATGTGAAAGGTTTTTTCTTGATCTGCGGCGGGGTATTTCTGATTCAGGGCGTAACGGGCATTGCTGATGAGATTAAGCACCACCTGCTGAATCTGCTGCAGATGGGCGAGCACCGGCGGCAGATCGGGAGTCATATCGACCAGCAACTTGATACCGTCCCTGCTGAGCTGTGACTTGGTCAGGGCCAGAGAAGCTGCCAGAATATCTTCGATCGACACAGGGTTTTTGAACTCAGGCCGGGCCTTGGCAAAATCCAGTAGATTTTTGACAATATTGGCGACTCGTTCCCCTTCATCGATAATTTCTCGTACAATCTCCTGGTTCACCGTATCGTCAGCAAATTGATCTGCCAGTATCTGGGCATAATTGATAATACCGTTGATGGGATTGTTGATCTCATGAGCCACCCCAGCAGCCAGTTCGCCCAGAGAGGCCAGCTGACCGGATCGACTGGCCTCTTCCCGCAACTGAATCTGGAGGGTGATATCACTCGCCATCTTGATCACGCTGACGACCTGGCCATGGCGATTGGACACCGGGAACGCCCGCACCCCCCAGGTACGCTCATCTTTGGTTCTGATGACCCCCTTCTCCACCTGACAGCTGCTAAAACATTTGTGCACCGGACAATCGTCGCCACGGGCGGTGCACTCGGGCCATAAGGTGCTGCAATGGTGATTCGCCAAATCTTTCGGGTTGCGGTTCAACAGCTTGGCGGTGCTAAGGTTGGACCAGACCACCTGCATACCTGGATTGAGCAAAGTCAAAGAATCGGGGATATTGTCTAGCAGAGCGCGAAACTCCTGCGACATCTCCCGGTTTTCCTGTTCGCTTTCTTTAAGGGCCTCTTCTGACTCGCGTCGCTTTTGGCGAATAGCCGCCTCGCGCAGTTCCCTCTCAATGGCGGGCACCAACCGTGCGAGATTGTCCTTCATCACATAGTCGTGGGCGCCGGCTTTCATCGCCGAGACCGCGGTCTCTTCGCCAATGGCACCGGAAACGATGATAAAGGGCAAATCCAGGGATTTTTTTTGCAACATGAAAAGTGCATCAATCGCAGTAAAGGAAGGTAGCGAATAGTCGGAGATCACCACATCCCAGCTCTCTTCGCTCAAAGCCTGGCTCAAGGCCGGAGCCGTATCGACCCAGCAGCAATGAAGTAGATAGCCCCCCTGGTGCAGATGTCGCTTTAACAGCAGCACATCATCTTCGCAATCTTCGACGATCAATACATTCAAAGGCCTGCTCATCGATACTGCTCCTTGGGAAAAACCATCTGCGCCATAACACACTCTTATCGGCCCTTGCCAGCCGAGCCTTTAGCCACATGTCAAAAGCTAAACAATCTCGAATATTTTCATTCGGAGCGCAAGCATGCTGGACAAATAGTGCCATTATTTATAGCACAGCTGCCAATCCGGAGCCAAAACTTCCCGGCGCAACGTCTTTCAGCAAAAGCGAACTCGGCAAACTGCTTCATGCTCTAGGCCACTATTGGCCAAGCCGACCACCGCGCTCTTTGCAGTAGTTGATCAAGCCGTTGGTCGAAGCATCGTGACCATTCACTGCTCCCGAGCCTTCAAGTTCCGGCAGAATCGCTCCCGCCAGTTGCTTGCCCAATTCCACCCCCCATTGATCGAAGGAGTTGATATCCCAGACGGCTCCCTGGACAAAAACCTTGTGCTCATAAAGAGCAATCAGGGATCCAAGGGTTCGCGGGGTCAACTTACGGTACAAAAATGAGTTACTCGGTCGATTGCCGGGAAATAGCCGATGGGGCAGCTGTCGCTCAATGTCGCCAGCCTCAAGACCGGCGGCCTGCATCTCTTGCCGGGCCTCCAGTTCGGTGCGGCCCTTCATCAGAGCCTCGGGCTGAGCAAAGAAGTTCGAGAGCAGGATCGCATGATGCCGGCCCAGGGGATTATGATTTTCCACCGCCGCCAGAAAATCAGCCGGTACCAGATGTGTTCCCTGATGAATAAGTTGATAAAAGGCATGCTGACCGTTGGTGCCCGGCTCGCCCCAGATAACCGGCCCGGTGGACCATTGCACCGGTTGGCCGTTGCAGCGCACGCCCTTGCCGTTGCTCTCCATATCTCCCTGTTGTAGATAGGCGGGAAAACGGTGCAGGTATTGGTCGTATGGCAGAACGGCGTGGCTTTCAGCGCCAAAAAAATTGGTATACCAAACACCAAGCAGCCCCATAATGACCGGAATGTTGCTTTCCAATGGCTCCTGGCAAAAATGCTCATCCACCCGATGGGCTCCGGCGAGCAGTTCTTCAAACTGTTCCATGCCGATATACAGGGCAATGGACAGACCAATGGCCGACCACAGAGAGTAACGTCCGCCGACCCAGTCCCAAAGCTCGAACATGTTTTGCGGGTCGATGCCGAACTGACGCACCCGCTCGACAGGACTGGACAGAGCGACAAAGTGCTTGGCGACTGCCTGTTCATCACCGGCGGCGCGCAGCAACCAATCGCGGGCCGAATGGGCATTAGTCAAGGTCTCCTGAGTGGAAAAGGTTTTTGAGGCGATGAGAAACAGGGTCGTTTCAGGGGTGAGGTCTTTGAGGGTTTCCGTCAGATGGGAAGCATCGACGTTGGATACGAAATGAACCCTCAGGCCCTTTTGAGCATAGGGCTTAAGCGCCTCGGTGACCATCAACGGACCGAGATCCGAACCGCCGATACCGATGTTGACCACATCACGAACCGGCAGGCCGCTATAACCGAGCCAAGCGCCGCTATGCACCTGCGCGCAAAAACGCCCCATCTGCTGCAAAACACCTCGCACCTGCGGCATGACATCCTGCCCAGCTACTGACATCGACCGGGAGGAGCGATTGCGCAACGCAACATGCATAACTGCTCTATTCTCGGTGCAATTGATCGGCTGCCCGGAGAACATGTCCGAGCGCTTTTCTTCCAGGCCCGCCTCCCGAGCCAGGGCAAAGAGCAGCGGTAGCGTCTGGTCGGTGATACGGTTTTTTGAGAAATCGAACAGAATATCGTCCAGAGACAAGGAAAAGCGCTCGAAACGATCGGGCTCAGCCTCAAACAGATGACGCATCTGCAGCAGGGAAACCTCCTGCCAGTGTTTCTGCAGCGCTCCCCAGGACTTGGTCTGATTCAGCAAGGGCCTGCCTCCTTTAATAAGGGACACGAAAGAAAACTTAATGACGGTCTATTTAATAATTGCTAACCCGGCTCTTGTCAACTGCGAGAGCCATTCCGTTTTCACCTCAACTCTGGATCAATCAGCATCACAGACCGGCAGAAAGCTGCCAATATGCATAAAGCCGGATCTCAGCATCTCACTGAAAACCGGCTTTAAATATCCCCACTATCATAACTTATCAAACCCTGGCTGCAGTTACGCATCAGAAGACTGATCGGCCTCATCTTCGACAAGACTCCAGGCCTCTGCCACCAAGGCGTCAGCAAGTTCGTCCTGCGCCACCTTGCGCACCACCTCGCCACGACGAAAGAGCAGGCCCTGGCCCTTGCCACCAGCGATACCGACATCAGCTTCACGAGCTTCACCAGGCCCGTTTACCACACAACCCATCACCGCCACCACAATTTTTTTCGGCAGATCGCGCAACCGCCGCTCCACCTCCTCGGCAATGGGTATCAGATCGATCTGGCAGCGGCCACAGGTCGGACAACTGATAAAGACCGGACCTCGCTCCCGTAAATCCAGAGAGCGCAAAATCTCCCAACCGACCCGGACCTCTTCTACCGGATCCCCGGTCAGGGAGACCCGTAGCGTATCGCCAATCCCGTCGTAGAGCAGGGCACCGAGACCAACAGCACTCTTGATGGTGCCGCCCCAGGTCGTGCCCGCCTCGGTGATACCGATATGCAAGGGATAATCGACCTGATTCCTCAGTAGACGATAAGCATCCACCGTGCGCCGAACATCCGAAGCCTTAAGACTGACCTTGATTTCCTCAAAGCCAAGTTCCTCAAGAATACGAATGTGCCCCAGAGCACTTTCAACCATGGCCGGGGCACTGGCATGCCCATACTTAGCCAGCAGTTCCTTTTCCAGGGAACCGCCGTTAACGCCGATGCGAATCGGCACCCGACGCTCGGCGCAGGCCCGGACCACTTCTTCCACTTTCCAGCGCTCACCAATGTTCCCCGGATTAAGACGCAGGGCATCCACGCCGTTTTCAAGGGCCAACAAAGCCAGTCGGTAATCAAAATGAATATCGGCCACCAGCGGGATACGGCAGCCCTTGCGGACCTCCGCCAGAGCCCGAGCGGCATCTTCATCCGGCACGGCGCAACGCACAATATCACAACCGGCCGCCGTCAACCCTTCGATCTGAGCCAAGGTCGCCGCCACATCGCGGGTATCGGTACTACACATAGATTGAACGCTTATAGGCGCGCCGCCACCGACGGGAAGTTTTCCAACCAGAATTTGACGGGTCTGCTGAGGCATAACTATCCTTTTTCAGCCACCGATGGCAGCTTAGTAATCGTTTTAATTACTTGGAGCGATTAAAGTGTACGACTGCCGATTGTTCAAGTCAAGACAGGGTATCCGAGTCCCATTCGTAGCGGCGTTGACAGCAACGCGGCGACAGAGTAAGGTGCGCGAAGACAGCTTAAAAGATATAACTTCAACCGGAAATTAGCCATGGCCAAACGCCCCATCGGAAATAAACGCCCGTCCCGCCGCCGACAGCCCCTGCCAAAAATCCAGGTCACCATCAGCCAACTCAATGACGAAGGGGTAGGAATCTGCCTCCACGAGGGCAAAGAATTGATGGTCGCCGGCGCCCTGGCTGGTGAAAAAGTCCTTGTCACCATCGAACATTCCGGCCAGCGGCGCAGTATCGGCCAATTAAGCCGCGTGCTGGAAAAAAGCCCGCGGCGAAGAACATCCCCCTGCAAACTGGCGGACCGTTGTCAAAGTTGTGCTCTGATCCATATGAATTACGGCGCTCAGCTTCGCTACAAACAAGCCCGACTGAAGCAGGCTCTGGCCGGCTATACAGCGTTGGAAAATCTTCAGCCGCTACCGATCTGGGACGCTGAACATCCCCTTGGCTACCGCACCAACGCCAAGTTAGCTCTGAGCAAAGAACGGGGCCAGGTCCACATCGGCCTATACCGACGCGGCACCCATCAGGTTGTCGACATCGTAGACTGCCCTCTTCACCACCCCCTGATCAACCAGATTGTTCGCGTGGTGAAAGACGAAATACAACGGCAAAAGATCTATATTTATGA
>LGOV01003148.1_pt1 | contig 21427 bp, 26 predicted proteins | sample 469881 | NCBI WGS metagenome assembly LGOV01 (sample SAMN03857199, study PRJNA290197) | marine sediment metagenome | biome: marine cold seep biome; feature: cold seep; material: marine sediment; isolation source: sample #5579, elevator 3A push core 41 containing 12 cm of sediment... ...
ATTTTAAGTCCAACGCGTCTACCTATTCCGCCACCCAGGCATAAAATGGTGACCCGCAGAGGATTCGAACCTCTGACCCTCTGATTAAAAGTCAGATGCTCTACCGACTGAGCTAGCGGGTCTATAGATAGTGCTAAAAAATTAGTGGTGCCGGAATCAGGAATTGAACCCGAGACCTACTGATTACAAGTCAGTTGCTCTACCTGCTGAGCTATTCCGGCAAATATGGTGGAGAATACTGGGCTCGAACCAGTGACCCCTTGCTTGTAAGGCAAGTGCTCTCCCAACTGAGCTAATCCTCCATATTATGGTGGAGCCTAGCGGGATCGAACCGCTGACCTCCTGCGTGCAAGGCAGGCGCTCTCCCAGCTGAGCTAAGGCCCCATAATAATGTGTACTAAATCAAATTTGGTGGGCCTGATTGGAGTTGAACCAACGACCTCACGCTTATCAGGCGTGCGCTCTAACCAACTGAGCTACAGGCCCCCTACCAAAAAGATATAAGTGCGATATTTATTTTACTATTTTATCGATGTATTGTCAACCAATATTTTGACTTTTTTTAACTTTCTTAATAAAAGAAATAGTGGCTGGGCTAGATGGATTCGAACCGCCGATCCCGGAGTCAAAGTCCGGTGCCTTAACCGCTTGGCCATAGCCCAAAATGGTGGAGGGGGACGGATTTGAACCGCCGAACCCTAAGGAGCAGAGTTACAGTCTGCCGCGTTTAACCACTTCGCTACCCCTCCAAATACGCAAATAATATTTTATACTAACTTAAAATAAAAAGCAAGTTATTTTTTAAGAGGATATTTTATTGCATTTTTTTCTAACTTCTCAAAAATCATTTCTTCAATATTAAATCCCAAATCATAGGCCATTGCAATTGAATATATAATAACGTCCGCTATCTCTTCTTTAACATTGTCTAAATCTGCGTTTTCTGGCCCCCATTGATAATTTTCAAGAAGCTCAGCTGCTTCAATTATTATTGATTTAGCAAGATTTTCTGGTTTATCATTTTGTTCCCATCCTCTATCATTCCTAAAATCAATTATCTCTTTTATAATATTTTTCATGCTCGTCACATCCTTAATTCTTTATTTGAAAGAAAGTTATCAATCCACAGGATTAATAACTTTTTTGATTCTTCTTTGTAATGTCGGGCGATCTATCATTACTATTCTATCACACCCTAGACACTTTATTTTAATATCTGCTCCATTTCTTATTACAATCCATTCTTTAGAACCACATGGATGTTCTTTTCTCAAAACTAATACACTATTTAGTCCAAATCTATGCATTGTGTATAACCATTTGTGGGAAAGGGATTTCAATATTATGTTTGTTAAAATACTCAACTAAGTCTTTTCTAATGTCTCTCTCAACTTGTAGATGTTTCATTGAATTCGTTTTTGCTATAATCATCATATTAATGCTTGAATCAGCAAGTTTTGTAACCCCTAGAAATTGTGGTGTTTCAATAATCTCATCATACTTTTTCTCAAGCTCCTTTAAAAAAGGATCCAACAATTTATTTAGTTTTGCTAAATTAGTATCATAGCCAACACCAAAATCAATAACAGCAATACTATTATTTTTCGAGAAATTAATTATACTTCCTAAATTTCCATTACTAATTATTTTTCTTTCACCACGCCAATTCTCAATTATAGTTATCCTAAGTCCCAAAGATAGAACACTACCTTTGAATCCATCTATCTCAACTATATCTCCAACATTAAAAGCATCTTCAAAAATAATAAAAAATCCACTAATAAAATCTTTTACTAATTCCTGAGCGCCAAACCCTACAGCAAGTCCAATTACTCCGGCAGAAGCAATAAATGGTGTAACATTAACATTTAGTTCTCCCAAAATCATCAAAACAACTATAAACCAAATTACATATTTAGAAATACTTGATAATAATTTGGCAACGGTAATTGATCTAGCATTATTTTTATCAACTCGCATAACCTTAAAAATTATTTTCTTTGTAACCTTAATTAATATTAAACCAATTACTATCCATAAAATAACAACAGTAACTTTGATAATCAGTTGTGAAATATATGTATTTATATTAATTGTTTCAGATAAAAACTCAAATAATAAATCGCCGATACTACTCATTTATTTTCCTCCTAAAATCCGTTCAACAATAATTTCTAATTCTTCCTCACTATCAAAAGAGAAAACTAATTGATTTTTCTTTAACCTAAATTTAATATCATCCTCTAACCCTTGATTTAACCTCTTTTGTGTCTTATCTAAAATCTCATTAGGAATAATATATTTATCATTTTCTTTATATAAATTTCTAATGATTCCTTCTATATCTCTAACTGTAAAATTTTCTTTCAAAATTCTCTCATGAAGCGATAGGCATAAATTCTTATCCTTCAATTTGCTTAATGCTCTGGCATGTCCCATAGAAAGTTTTCCTAAATTTACATCATTAATAACTACTGTTGGAAGATTTAGAAGCCCAATAATATTGGTAATATATGTTCTGCTTTTTCCAATTTTCTTCCCTAATTCTCCGTGAGTTAAATTTAAATTGAATACTGCTTTTTGAAAAGCAATTGCTTCTTCTATCGGTGTAAGATCTTCTCTTTGAAGATTTTCTAATATCGCAAGTTCTGATAAGTAAATCGAGTTATAGTCTCTGACTATTGAAGGAATTGTTCTTAATCCCGCCATTTTCGCAGCTCTAACACGTCTTTCTCCTGCAACCAAAATATATCCTTGCCCTGCCGGTTTCAAAATGACAGGCTGAAAAACACCGTGTTCTTTGATAGATTCTGCTAGTTCTAACAAACTCTTTTCATCAAAAATTGTTCTAGGCTGATCCGGATTAGGTCTAATTATGACTAATTCGACATCAATTACTTCTTCGATATCAGAAAAATTTGTCTCATTCTCCTCAATTAAATCATTAAATGATCTCCCTAATTTTAGATTAGTATCCTTCACTTAGATCCACCATCTCTCTCGCTAAGTTTTGATAACTAATTGAACCTTTTGAACGAGGAGAGAATTCAGTTACTGGCAAGCCGTGACTTGGTGCAACTGAGCATTTTACATTTCTAGGAATAATTGTTTTAAATACTTTTTCTTTAAAATATGTTCTAACTTCATTGATAACTTCATATCCGATATTACTTCTTGTATCAAGCATGGTTAATAAAACACCTTCAATTGTAAGGGCCTTTTTATTATACTTTTGCTTATTTTGAATTAATCTAATTGTGTTCAATAATTGCGTTAATCCGTCTAAAGCCAAAAATTCACATTGAACAGGAATTAAAACACTATCTGAAGCAGTAAGTGCATTTATCGTCACAATCCCTAAAGAAGGCGGACAATCAATAATAATAAAATCATAATCATCTCTAACTTCTTCAAGTGCATTTGACAATATAAAATCCTTATTATCATGAGAAACTAAATTACTTTCAATATTACCAAGTTCATATCTAGCTGGCAATATATCAACATTTACACTTTCAACTTTCTTTATTATATTTCTAATATTTGTTGTTTCATTAAAAATATCAGCCACTGTATAAACCAGATTAGCTCTATTAATACCCATGTAAGTTGTAGCATTTGCTTGATGGTCCACATCAACTAATAAAACCTTTTTTCCCAAATAGGATAAAGAGCTTGCTAAATTTACACTGGTTGTAGTTTTACCAACGCCACCTTTTTGGTTGCTTATTGATAATATTTTCCCCATTATTTCCACCTCTAACTCTTTCTTATTTCATTAAGAAAAGCATCTATATTCTACCACACATAGCCAAATATTAATATATCCAAACAATAAAAGTTATCCACAGAAATCTGTGGATAACAATTTATAAGAATTCTCTAAATAATTGCTCATTATCAAGATAGAAATTTACCTGTTCATATGTAATAAACTCTCTAAATTCCTTAGAAACAAACATCTCTGTTATCTCTTCATGAGTAAGTATCCTCTTAACATTGCCCCATTTATCAAATTGTGTTATTTCTGTTTTCAAATATTTATATATCATTGCTAAAGCTAAAAGCTTATCAATTCTATTACTAAACAATTTGTCAATGTTATATACGTATCTATTTTCTGTGTATTCAGTACTTTCTTTGAACATTGTTGAAAAATCAAATAACATTGAAACCATTTCTGTTCTTTGATTAAGCAAATATTTACTAAGTTGTGAAGCATATCTCCTCGCCGTTATTGATAATTCTTTATTTTCAATAACATGATCAACCTCTTGATCATGTAAGAAGAAATAATACTCTACCACTTCAGCAATATTATCAGCGTCTTTCTCAAAAAACTCATTAATAAATACACATATTTCACTTACTGTTTGTTGGAATTTTTGATCTTTATAAATAGGTTGAACACTATTTTCTTCCAACATCTCTGCTAAATGTTTAAAGCTAAACTCTTGATATTTTTCCAATACCTTATTCATTCTAACCCATTCATTATTCATTTTTTCATAAATGTTATCGGATATCAAAAATTGGACAAGGAATACTAAATAAAATCCAATTAAAATCCCCGTGTAAGTATATAATGATACGTCTGTATTAATTGAATTCAATCCAACTATAGAGACACCTTTTTCAAAAATATTATAAACTCCGTACGCTGTTATTGACACACCATAAAGTAAATATGTTGCGATATCTTGATAGAAAATTATTATTGTCAATGTTACAAAAAACATCATATATCCATAAAAGTGATTTGATTCATAAGTATAGTACAATGTTAGAACAATGATCGTAATAATTGAAAAGTGCATTGCTGATCGATTTAAATTAACTACTAATAGTAATATTGTCAACAATAGTAGCAACCCTAGAGCCATTGGAATAAAAACATTAATATCAATAGTAAACTCATTAAATGAGGAAAGTGGAATACTTAGAAGTGTAAGAACTAATAGAAATAATGTTACAATCGCGACTTTTAATTTCAAAACTTCACTAAAGGTTAAGAACTCACTATTTGTGATTCGACTAATTATTTTTTTCATAAGTCCATCTATCCTTTAATAAGTCATTAACAATTGTATCAAATACCTCATTGTTTTCTAAATAAATTTCAATAATATCGCGATCAATTCTGTAAAAGTATTCTGAGTTCAATAATATATCTTTAATATTGCTTTCTTCTAATTCCTTTAAATATGGTTTGTCTATCTTAATTAAACAGTAAAATACTACAAAAGATATTATTTTTACATAATTTTTATCATTTAAATGTTTAAACGATTTAAATTGTGATTCTGAGAATATTTCTTTTCTTGTAACATTAATTCCTTGTGTTTTACTAGCTTTAATCCCTAAATTTCGTATCTTTTGATTTGTTGATAATTCTAAAATCTTCAATTCATTTATTTCGTCTTGAGTATACTCTGAGTATTTTTCTATAATCTCTGCTGAATTATATTTTTTTAAATCTCTCAATAGTTGTATTTTTCTTGAGAATATATTTTCGATACCAATTTTTTTTGATAACTCTCTTGAAAACAACTCTAGTGATTTATAATATTCTTCACTATCTAAAGTCTTTTTTGTTCTTTTTTGTTCAATTTCTATTAATACGTCCATATTTCTAATTTCTGATTCTTTAATTTGTGCAAGATGGTTATAAAAGAAAGTCTTTCTTTTAATTAATATATATGATGATAAAGTTAATAGTAGAACAAATAATATTAGAAACACAATAATAAAGTTGTTTTGCGTTGAAGTACTCCCAGGTATTGAAAAAATACTATCAAACCCCACTACTAATAAAACTCCCGAAACAAATAACGCAAGATTACTTGTAATCATCGCTTTATAGTCTTGATATATTGCAGTAATAGCATAAGCTAAGAACAATAGTGTAAACATGCTTGGTGTTTGAAATATGATAATTAACGTAATTGCTATTATATACTCTCCAATAGTATTAATATACATGGAAAACTTTAAATTATTATACAAATCATTATTGTAAGAATACAATGCAATATTCACTATAAATAGAACAACAAACATAAATATTATTCCTACAAACATAATTCTTTCAACTTTCATTACTACTAGAAAATATCCCACAACAAAGGCAAACACTAAATTAATAATATTTACTATAAGTGTTTTAATTTTGATATGATGCAACTCTAAAATTTCTTTGTATGTTTCTAGTTGCTTGTACTGAAATTTACTCGTGTCTACTCTCATAAATCCACCTCCTATAAAGGTTTTGACTTAATTTTGCTATAATGTCTTGGATATATTTTTCCTGTTTTTTCAATTTTTTTAAGTATTATAATTACTCTTTGGTTATTATCAATTTCATATTTATGTATTTTTTTCATAGATACCTTTAATATCTTAAATACATTATCACACGATTTAAGTTCTTCTTTATACTTAGGGCCTTTAAGACTTATAAAAACTCCTTCTTTTTTTACAAATGGCACACATAGTTCTGTTAATATTCGTAGATTAGCAACAGCGCGAGCAGTAACAATATCAAAAGAATTCTTACGTTGGTACTCTTCAACTCTACCATGAATTAATTCAATATCTATTCCAAGATTATCGATTAAATTTTTAAGGAATGTGATTCTTTTGTTTAAAGAATCAATTATAGTAATCTTTAACTTAGGAAATATAATTTTTAAAGGAATACTTGGAAATCCTGCTCCACTACCAACATCTAACAATGTTTGATTAGTAAAATCTATTCCTTTTACTAAACACAAGCTATCATAAAAGTGCTTAATATATACTTCTCGTTTATCGGTTATGGTTGTAAGATTCATTTTCTCATTCCACAAAACTAATAACTCAAAATATTTCTCAAATTGTTCTAGTTGATTACTACTTATATCAATATCAATTTCTTTTAACAGTAATATAAACTCTTTATTCATAACATCACCTAGATTATATTTTAACATATTTAATAATTTTTTTGAAACAATTAAAAAATAATAGTCTTCTTAAAAACTATTATTTTTTGTTTTTATATACACTAACAAAATAGAAATGTCCGATGGATTTACACCGCTTATTCTAGATGCCTGTCCAATTGTGAGTGGTTTAATATTTTTAAGTTTTTCTTTTGCCTCTAAAGCTAAATTATGAATATTATCATATTTGATGCCACTTGGAATTTTATAGTCTTCCATTTTTAACATTTTTTCTGCTTGTTTTTCAGCTTTCTTAATGTATCCTTCATACTTAATATCAATCTCTGTTTGTTCTAATACTTCATCACTAAATCCGCTTATATCAACCCAGTTTGATAAATGATTAATTTTAATTTCTGGTCTTCTTAACAGGTTGTACAACGCCGTTTTATCCTTAATGTTAACTGAATTAATAGAATTTAATTTTTTATTATTAATATCATTTGGAACTATAGAAAAATCTTTTAATATTCCTTTTAGTTCATTTATTTTTTTAATCTTGTTTAAGAATTTCTTATATTTTTCATTATTAACTAATCCGATTTTATACCCGTACTCTCTTAATCTTATATCAGCATTATCATGTCTTAATAGTAACCTATATTCAGCTCTTGATGTTAAAAGCCGATAGGGATCTTTAACTCCTTTAGTTACTAAATCATCTATTAATACACCGATATATGCTTCGTTTCTCTTTAGGATTAGAGGTTCTTTGTTTTGAAGTTTTAAACATGCATTAATTCCTGCCATAAGTCCTTGACAAGCCGCTTCTTCATACCCACTAGTTCCATTAATTTGTCCCGCCATATAAAGATTGGAATATAATTTTGTCTCTAATGTTGGATATAAATCCCGAGGATCTATAGCATCATATTCAATTGCATATGCGTATTTTGCAATTACCGCATTTTCTAGTCCTGGTATTGATCTAACCATTTTATCTTGGATATCGTGTGGCATTGATGTTGAAAATCCCTGAACATAAACTTCATCAATAGACTGACTTTCTGGTTCTAAAAATATTTGATGTCTTTCCTTATCATGAAATCTTACTAATTTATCTTCTATTGATGGACAGTATCTTGGCCCGACACCTTCTACAACCCCGCTATACATTGAAGATTTTATTAGATTATCATTTATAATATCATGAGTATTACTTGAAGTATAAGTAAGGTAACAAGGCCATTGTTTCTCAACATCAAAATATGTGATTTTATCAAAACTAAAGTGTCTCTCAATCGGGTCACCATCATGTCTTTCTGTTTTTGAGAAGTCTACCGAATTAGTTTTAACTCGCGGAGGAGTTCCTGTTTTCAATCTTGAAGTTACAAATCCTAATTCTCTTAATTGCGGACTTAACCCTAGTGATGCTTTTTGATTGTCTGGACCCATTTGTGTCACATTATCACCAACTAATATCTTAGCTTCCATGTATGTTCCTGTTGTTAATATTACAATCTTACTATCAATTACTTTTCCTGATTCAAGAATAACTCCCTTTATTTCATTATTTTCTATATTTATTTTTTTTACATAATCTTCAATTACTGTTATATTTGGGTGTTGAAATATTGTGTTTTTCATTTCTCTAGGATAAAGAACCTTATCACTTTGAGCTCTAAGGGCTCTAACTGCTGGTCCTTTAGATATGTTTAAAAGACGCATTTGGATTTGTGTTTTATCAGCATTTTTTGCCATTTCTCCACCAAGTGCATCAATCTCTCTTACTACGATTCCTTTAGCCGGTCCTCCAATTGAAGGATTACAAGGCATAGAAGCAATCATATCTACATTACCAGTTACTAATAAAGTCTTGTGTCCTAGTCTTGCACAAGCAAGAGTAGCTTCACTTCCTGCATGTCCACCACCAACTACTATTACATCATACATAAAATCACCTTTTCAGTAATATTTTATTACTTATCAGGGAAATAGTAAAGCATATAACGGTATGAATTCTTTAAATATACACATTTCTATTATATAATTAGAAAAAGAGGTGATTACATGGAAAATACTACTATCTTGATAATTGAAGATGAACCTACAATAAATCGCATTGTTTCAAATTATTTCCTGAAGGAAAAGTTTGTAGTTTTAAGTGCGCTAGATGGATTCAAAGGTCTTCAATTATTTAGTCAAAATAAAGTTGATTTAGTTTGCCTTGATATCATGATGCCTAATGTAAATGGTTGGGATGTAGCAAAAACAATTAGAGAAACATCAAATGTACCAATTATTATGATGAGTGCCTTATCAGAAGAAGAAGATATATTAAGAGGGTATTCTTTAAAAATCGACGATTATATAACAAAGCCTTTTAATCCTAAAATACTTGTTGCTAAAGTATGTAGTCTAATAGAACGATTAAAAAACCAAGATTATACTACTCAAACATCAGGAATTCTTGAAGTTAAGGGTATCAAAATCAATTTAGATTCCCATAGAGTGTATCTAAATGATAAACTTATTGAATTATCGAAAACCGAATTTGACTTGCTCAAATATTTTTTAGAGCATGAAAGTAAAATCTGTTCAAGAAACTTATTGCTTGATGAAGTTTGGGGAATAGATGTATATGTTGAAGATAGAATAGTAGACACTTATGTTAAGAAACTTAGAAAATACTTAGGATCTAACTCCCATTACATTAAAACTGTTTTTGGAGTAGGATATCGTTTTGAGGCTATTGATGAGTGATAACACAAATAATAAAATAGCTAAATTTTTTAACGTTTTCAAAAAGATTTATACTAGTCGTTCTATTTCAACTCAATTATTCTTTACAATTGTTTTAATATTCGGATCGTTTTTTGCTCTTCAAACATTATTAAATAATAGATTCTTTAAAAATTATTATGCTGAAAGAGAATTTGATCGAATTCACTCAGACTTAATTAACTATATTGATGATATTAATGAAGCTGATAGTAGTGATTACTATGATAAAATTTATGATTTTACAACTGAGAATAACGCTTATTCTGTAATTGTAAGTGGACGTAATACACTTATATCATCATCTTTTTCAAACTATACTGTAAAAATTATAGATGATTTTGATAATGAATATATTTTTCTTGTACCTAATAATGATTATGAGTACACAGTAGGAGAAGAAATTAATGTGATTTTATATGAATATAGTGGTATATATTCTCCAGTAGAGATTCATACTTCGACTGGGAATCCGATATTTATCAGTGATATTGATTGTGATGATGAGCCCTGTACTCCAACTAACGATACGTTATCCGCTACTATCGTTGAAATTTATAAACCTACCAACTTAAATTACTTATTTGATGAAAATGTATTAGTACAACTAGAATTATCAAAATTAGATAGTGGCGCTGTTAATAAAGATGATTACACTTATAATACGGGCTTAACAGACGTTGAAGGATATTGGTATAAATCTACAGACGGAACAATAGATACACTAGTATTTATACACTCATTGGATTGGAATTATATTGTTACAATTGTTCCCATCGTTGATACAAATGACATTATTAAAATTATTTCTCAATATAACTACTATGTTTACTTAACAGCAATCGCCATTATATTTATTTGGAGTTTTAGATTATCAAATCTCCTATCAAAGCCTATCCAGAACATTGAATTAGTTGCAAAAGAAATAGCCCAATTAAACTTCAATGCGGAAGCTCACGAATATAATAATAGGGAGAATGAATCACTCTCTAGAAGTATAAATTTAATTTCCCGGAATCTAAAAGAAACTTTAGAGACCGTAAATACTAAGAATTTGGAATTAACTAATTTGTATGAGGCACAATCAAAACAAGTTTCCTTAAAGAAACAACTTGTTTCTTCTATCTCACATGAACTAAAAACACCTTTGATGATCATGCAAGTTACTATCCAAGGGATTTTAGATGGTATAATCGAACAGCAAGATGAAGATAAAGAGTTAAATAACGTTCTTGAAGAGATTAGTAAATCTTCTAATATGATTCAAGATATGTTACAAATATATCGACTAGATGATGCTCATTCAGCTCTTGAAATTACTAAATTTGATTTATCAGAAACCGTTCATTTCTTTGTAAATGATTTTGAGAATGCAATTAAGAAATACAATTTTGATATTGATGTTAATATTCAGGATGAAGTTTATGTAGATGCCGATTTGAAACTTATTAAACGTGTTATTTCAAACTACCTGACAAATGCTATAAAATATACTCCTATTAATGGAAAAATTTATTTGGAAGTTTCCGAGAAAGAAGACTCTGTATACTTTGAATTAACAAATTACGGTGTCAAAATTGACGAACAGGAAATCGAAAAGATTTGGCTTCCTTTTTATAGAATTGCACAGGATGATGCAACTAGACTTAAAAATAAAGGTAGCGGAATAGGTCTATATTTGGTAAGTGAGATTCTAAAAGCGCACGAAGCTGATTTTGGTATCAAAAATGTTAAAAACGGGATAAAAGCTTACTTTATAATAAATAAAAAAACTGAGTAGTTCTATTATGAACTCTCAGTTTTTTATATTAGTTTAAGTACCTTAAACGCCTTATATAAGCCATCATTACTTATATGATCAGTTACAAATGAAGCGTGTTTTTTTACATCATCATGTGCATTTCCCATCGCTACACTATTTTTTGCATATTTCATCATTGAAATATCATTATGTCCATCTCCGATTACTATTACATCTGAAATATCAATGTCTAATTTATTTACAAGCACCTCGATACCTCTTTCCTTTAGACCACCTTTTGCGTTTATATCCAACCCAAATTCACAAGAAAATTCAAAAGATAATTCAGGGAATAATTTCTCAAATTCCTTGTAATCATCTCCTTGATAAAATAATGTCATCTGATATATATCATTATCTAAATAATAATCTTTTTGTAGTTTTGGTATTTCTATATTAAAGTTTGAACAAAACTTCTCGTAGATATTAGAGAATTGTGTTTGTAACTTAAACCCATCAAACCCTTGCAAAGCAATATCTATTTTCTTCTTATATGCATAATCAATAACTTGTTTTATTAAAGTTGTCTTAAGAGCATTATTATAAATCACCTCTCCTTTATATACAACAACTGTCCCATTTGCGGCTACATAAGAATCAATTTTTAGTTGTTTATCTATACCGTAAAATAAACAAGGAGGTCTACCAGTATTAATAATCATTTCATGACCATTTTTTTTAGCTATTTCAATTGCCTTTAAAGTACTTTTGGGAACTGCAGATATAGAATGATCCAATATAGTCCCATCAACATCCAGGAAGACGTATTTCTTACGCATTTTCAATTAACTCTCTAACCTTTCTGTATTTTAATTTTCCTATTCCAACTATTTTTTCATTTACTACCAAAGCAGGAGTGCTTAACACGCTGTACTTAGCTATTTCCGAATAATCCTCAACCTTGATAATATCTGCATCTATCTTTAATTCCCGTACTGCTGATGCAGCGTTATTATAAAGAATTTTGCAATTTGCGCAACCCCCACCTAAAATCTTAATAATCATCTTTTTACCTCCCAAAATTTATAATAGTAAATACTTTATTAAATCTTCATGCTCAATAAGGAAACTTTTCATTATATTATAATAAACTATATTTCCTTCTCTTTCTGATTCTATTATGTTTTGCTCTTTCATTTTTTTTAAGTGTTTTGAAGTGTTAGCTTGTTTTATCCCAAGTAATCTTTCAAGTTCAGAAACACATAAACGATCATAGTCTAACAACTTACTAAATATGTTAAATCTCGTTTCGTCTGAGAGCATTTTAATTATTAAAAATCTGTCCATTTTTTCACACTCCATTACTTTGTAGCAATATTATTATACAGTAATATTACTATGTAGTAATGTAAATGTCAAGCATTAAAAAAACATCTCTTATCAAGCACCCCCATCCACATAGATAGAAAACTTAAGGCTGCTTCGTTCCCGACCTGACCTAATTCGTTACGACCTATTGAATGAGGATGATTCATAAGAGATGTTAAAATTTTTATATTATCCTTTTCGTAATTTTTTAAAAAATCCTGTTATAATTTCACTACATTCTTGTTCCATTATTCCAGATGTAACTTGAACTGAATGATTAAACGGTTTATCAAATAAATCTACAATACTTTCATGTGATCCTGCTTTTAAGTCCTTCGCCCCATATACAACATGATTTATTCGAGATTGGATTATTGCTCCAGCACACATTGGACATGGTTCAACAGTTACATACAAGGTACAGCTATCTAATCTCCAGCTCTTAAGGGCCTTATTCGCCTTCTCTATAGCCAATATTTCCGCGTGAGCAGTAGTTTTATGAGTCTTTTCTCTAAGATTATATGCTTTAGCGATTACTTTACCATCTCGTACAATAATTGCCCCAATCGGAACTTCTTTTTTTTTAGAAGCTTTTTTTGCTTGTTTAAGTGCCATTTTCATATATTTTTTATGATTCATTTATTTTTCTATTCTGTTTTTATAAGGATTAGGTTTTCGATATACTTTATGACAACTACGACATCTTGCTTCATAGCTTTCCTCCGCTCCAATTAGCACTATTGGATCAACATATCGTGCAGGTTTTCCATTTACTATTCGTTGTGTTCTAGTTGCAGGTTTTCCACACAATACGCATATAGCTGTTAATTTTGTAACGTATTCCGCTATTGCTAAAAGCTCTGGCATAAAACTAAATGGTTCTCCACGAAAATCTTTATCTAGTCCACTTACTATTACTCGTATTCCGGTTGAAGCTAAGTATTCACAAATTAATACAGCTTCTTCATCTAAAAATTGAATTTCATCAATAACTACTACATCGGTCTTTGAATCAATGTAGTTAAAAATCTGTTTAGCTTCAGAAATATTAACAGATTTTGTGCGATTATTATTGTGTGAAACAACTTCACTTTCAGAATATCTATCATCAATTAATGGCTTAAATACGACAATATTCTTCTTTGCATATTCAAGTCTTTTAACTCTTCTTAACAGTTCTTCTGTTTTCCCTGCAAACATTGGGCCACAAATTACTTCGATCCATCCATCTTTTTGATTTAGATACATATTTCACACCTCTTTTTCACTATAAATATAATACAATATCAAATTAAATAAAACAATGCTTTTTTGTAAAAAGGAATAAAAATTATTATATATTATTTATTATTATGTTAATGTTGTTTTTATTATTTATTCCAATCGCTATTTTACAGTGTAAAACGGCCAAACTAAAGGGAATATACTTAATTAAAATCATGATGATTTAACCCGGAAAATACCCGAAAACTCTTCCTAAAAAATTGCAATTATGTTATAATTGTTTGGAATATAAAATATATATTGCGTAAGGAGAAGATTATGGGTAAAAGATTTACTATGTCTGATGAACAAGTAAACGAATTAAATCAAGAAATAAAAAAACTTAAGAAACTTCAAGGTCCAATAATGCCTATTTTACATGAGGCTCAGAGGATCTTTAGCTGTATTCCTCTTGAAGTACAAAAAATCGTTTCAGAAGGAACCGGTGTTCCGATTGCGGAGATTAATGGTATTGTTACCTTCTACTCTAGTTTCAGTATGAGTCCCAAAGGTGAACATATTATCGGTGTTTGTTTAGGTACTCCTTGCTATGTTCGAGGAGCACAAACCATACTAGATGCAGTTAAAACCGAACTTGGTATTGATGTTGGTGAAACAACAGAAGATGGTTACTACACTTTAGAAGCAATAAGATGTATTGGAACTTGTGGTATGGCACCAGTAATGGCGTTTGATGATGATGTTATTGGTGAAGTAGATGTTACAAAAGCAAAAAGACTAATAAAGAAATATAGAGGTAAATAATGGAACTTAATAGCGTATTAGAATTATTAAATGCCAAGCAATATAATTTAGAATGTCCAAGATGTGTAAAAGAAATTAATTATGCTTTTGTATGTGATTTAATGAGTGATGCATTAATGCTATTAAAAAGCATGCCTAGTCATATTGGTGCTCATGGAGCTTTAGTTACTGGTTTAGTAACTAATCAAGCTTTAAGAACAGCTGAAATTTTAGATTTAGAAACAATAATTTTTGTTAGAGGTAAAACTCCTACACAATCAGTAATTGATTTAGCTGATGAAATCGGAATTACTTTAATCGGTACCGAGTTAACAATGTATAGAACCAGTGGTTTATTATTTGTGAATGATGTTAAAAGCTATGAATCGGTGTTGGAGGAGAGTTAATTTTGGAAACTTATTCCAAAAAATATAATATTGAAAGAAATGATATTAATAACGCTGGTACTGTTGCAAGTCTAACAAAAAGAGCATTAAAAAAACGAGGATTATCAAGAGAATTTGTCAAACAAGTTACTATAGGTGTTTATGAAGCAGAAATTAACGTTGTTATCCACTCATACGGGGGTACAGTAGTAGTTAATATTTCTGATGATCAAGTAGATATTACTTTCACAGATATTGGTCCCGGGATTCCTAGTATTGAAAAAGCTTTAACAAAAGGGTATTCTACCGCAAGTTCATATGCAATTGAAAATGGATTTGGTGCCGGTATGGGTCTTCCAAATATTAAAGCAGTATCTGATGAAATGGACTTAAAATCATCTGAAGAAGGTACAGTTCTTTATATGAAATTTGATATAACAGAAAAGTGCTATGCAAGTTAAAGATATTTTACAATCTAAACACCTAACTTTATTGAATCAACAAGGTAACTTGAATAATACTGTTAAAGGAATTTTTGCATGTGATTTATTAAGCCATGTCATGGGATTTGCATATGAGGATAACGTATTTATAACAGTTTTGAATAATATTAATGTTCTAGGAGTAGCAAGTTTAATTGACTTAGGTTGTGTTGTGTTTTCACACAACATAGAGGTAAATGAAGCTATTATTATAAAAGCTAACGAATTAGAAATACCTCTGTTGTCAACCAAGTTAACGACTGCAGAAATTACAATAGAACTATTTAGAATGGGTGTATAAAAATTAAACTTTATTATGATTTACATATTCATTCTGTATTATCTCCTGATGCAGATGAATTAATGACTCCCAATAATATCCTCAATATGGCAATGTTAAAAAACTTAGACTATTTGGCCATTACAGACCATAACAGTACTAAACAATTAAAAACAATAAAAGAAATAGAAGAAGCTTATGACTTTATATTAATCCCTGGTGTTGAAGTAACAGTTAAAGAAAATTTTGACGTGTTATGTTATTTTAGAAACTATAATGATGCACATAAATTAGACGGTTATATCGAATCTCATCTAGATGGTGAATGGGGTCCTTTTAGTGAGAACGATCAAGTCATTACAGATGTATACGATATGACTTTAGAAATATTCTCTAAGCCCTTACTAAGCACTTCAATTCCCTTTAGAGATTTATACAAAAAAGTTAAAGAACTAAGAGGAGTTATTGTATTAGCTCATATAGATAGAAAACATAAATCAGCTCTAAATTCATTTAAACTTGATGATATCAAATTTGATGGAATAGAAATTCAACAATTTAAAAAGGATGAGTATTTAAACGCTAACCCTTATCTAAATAAGTATAAAATTCTTACAAGTTCTGATTCTCATTCATTACTTACTATCTCTGAACGTGAACATTATTTAGATTTAGAAGAAAAGAGTATTGAAGCATTTTTTAAATACTTTGAAAGTGGTGATTAACTTGAATGAATTATCATTACACATATTAGATATTTGTCAAAACTCTATAAAAGCAAATGCAACATTAATAAAAATTATTATTACTGAAGATTTACCACAAAATAATTTTCAAATTGTTATAAATGACGACGGTTGTGGTATGAATCAAAAGACGCTATCAGAAGTTACTGATCCCTTCTTTACTACAAGAACTACTAGAAAAGTAGGTTTGGGTATCTCATTATTTAAGATGGCAGCTGAGATGACAGAAGGTAGTTTTAAAATTAAATCTACTCTTTCTAAAGGAACTTCAGTAACCGCAAAATTTCAATACGATCACATTGACAGAGCTCCTTTAGGAAAAATTGAGGAGACGTTGGTTATATTAGTTCTTAATGAACTAGAAATTGATATTTATTATGAACACACATATAACGAAAAAACCTATATTTTTGATACAAGAGAAATAAAACAAGTACTAAACGGAATTCCATTCACAAGTTACGACGTAATCTTGTGGATTAAAAATAATATTAAAGAAGGAATACTTGATATTCATAAGGAGGAAACAAAGTGAAATCTTTAGACGACTTAAAGAAAATTCGAGATGCCGCTCAAAGTAAAGTTACAATGAGAGGTAAAAATGATGGGGTAAGAATTTTAGTAGGTATGGCTACATGTGGTATCAGCGCTGGAGCTCGTCCTGTAATGACAAAATTAGTTGAAGAAATCGCAAATAGAAACATAGAAAAAGTTACAGTAACACCTGTTGGATGTATTGGTGAATGTGCTATTGAACCAATAGTAGAGGTACTTCAAGGTGAAACAAGAACTACTTATTGTCGAGTTGATGTTGAAGTTGCAGAGAGAATTATCAATGAACATATTATTGGTGGTAAAGTAGTCCAAGACAATGTTATTGGTAAATATAGATTATAGGGGTGAACTAGATGATTGAAAGAGCACACGTCCTAATTTGTAGTGGTTCAAACTGTGTCAGTAGAGGAGCAAAATCCTTAAGTGCTGAGTTTGAAGAGCATTTAGCAAGATTAGAAATTAGAGATGAAATAAAACTAGTAAACACAGGTTGTGTTGGTCTTTGTGAACAAGGACCTTTTGTCATAGTATACCCAGAGGGTGTATTTTATGCTCAAATTAAAAACAAAGATATTAAGACTATATGTGAGGAACACTTATATAAAGGACGTATCGTTGAAAAACTAGTTTTTGATGAAACATTAACAGAATCAAAAGACATAATTGCTTTTGATGAAATAAAATTCTATTCAAAACAAACACGTGTTGCACTTCGTAACTGTGGGTTAATTAACCCAGATGATATCGAAGAATACATTGCTAGAGATGGATATCGTGGTCTTGGAAAAGCACTTTTAGAAATGACTCCATTAGAAGTTATTGAAGAAATGATGGAATCAGGATTACGTGGACGTGGTGGTGGTGGATTTCCAACTGGTTTAAAATGGAAATTTGCTTACAACAATGAAAATGATCAAAAATATGTAATTTGTAATGCTGATGAGGGAGATCCTGGAGCATTTATGGATAGAGCACTTTTAGAAGGAGATCCTCATAGTATATTAGAAGGATTGATGATTGCTGGATATGCAATAGGCGCAAATAAAGGATTTGTATACGTTCGTATAGAATATCCTTCAGCAATTGAAAAACTTAAAATAGCTATTTCACAATCAAAAGAACTTGGTCTTCTTGGTAAAAATATCTTTGGTAGTGGTTTCGATTTTGATATTGAAATCCGTTTAGGTGCCGGTGCATTTGTTTGTGGTGAAGAAACAGCTTTAATTGCTTCTATAGAAGGTGGAAGAGGAATGTCAAGAAACAAACCTCCTTTCCCAGCAATTAAAGGATTATGGGGAAAACCTACAATTATTAACAATGTTGAAACATTAGCTAATATCCCAGCAATTATTTATGGAGGAGCTAAAGAATTCGCAAAAATTGGTACTGAAAAATCTAAAGGTACTAAAGTATTTAGTCTTGGTGGAAATATTATGAACGCCGGATTAGTAGAAGTTCCAATGGGAACAACACTTCGTGAAGTTATTTATGATATCGGAGGAGGAATCCCTAAAAATAGAGCTTTAAAGGCAGTTCAAACTGGTGGACCTTCCGGAGGAGCAATCCCTGAAAGTTTATTAGATTTAAAAATTGAATATGAAACATTAGTTGAAGTAGGTTCAATGATGGGTTCAGGTGGAATGGTTGTAATTGATGAAGACAGTTGTCTTGTGGATATTTGCCGTTTCTATTTAGAATTCACTGTTGAAGAATCTTGTGGAAAATGTACCCCTTGTAGAGAAGGTACTAAAAAAATGCTAGAAATGTTAGAAATAATTTCTTCAGGAGAAGGAACTTTAGAAGATATTGATCGTTTAGAAGCCTTAGCAAAAACAGTTAAAAGTTCATCGCTATGTGGACTGGGGCAAGCAGCTCCTAACCCTATATTATCAATGTTAGAGCACTTCCGTCCTGAATTTGAATCACACGTAGTTGATAAAATATGTCCTGGTGGAGTATGTAAACCACTAATTCACTTTGAAGTAACAGATGATTGTATTGGATGTAGAAAATGTGCAATCAACTGTCCTGTCGATTGCATAACAGGCGCAGTAAAAGAAAAACATGAAATTGACACATCAGCTTGTATTAAATGTGGTATATGTAAAAACGTATGCCCTGTTGATGCGATAATAAGTATTTAGGAGGAATGAAATTGGATAACGTTACATTAAAAATTAACGGTAAAGAAATTACCGTCCCTAAAAACTTCACAGTTATGCAAGCTGCAGATGAATTAGGAATTGATATTCCAAGACTATGTTTCTTAAAAGGAATCAATGAAACATCAGCATGCCGTTTATGTGTTGTTGATGTTAAAAATATGAATGGACTTAAAAACTCTTGTACTTTAGCAATAACAGATGGAATGGAAATAGATACAGATACCGATGAAATTCATGATTCAATAGTATCAAACTTACAACTTTTAGCAAGTAATCACATCTTTGAATGTTGGGCCTGTGAAAGAGAACATAATTGTGAGTTATTAGACTTAATGCGCCGTTTTAACGTTGAAAACGTATATGGTGAAAGTACAAGTTATGATAAAAAAGAACGACTAATCAACAATACTTCTGATTCTATCGTTTTAGATAGTGGAAAATGTATTTTATGTGGTAGATGTGTTACAGCATGTAATGTCCACACTGGATTAGGAATCTTAAACTTCAATGAACGTGGTAACGAAACTTATGTTGGACCTGCATTATTTCACAATATGGAAGATAGTGGATGTATCTTATGTGGAAAATGTATTCAAGCATGTCCAGTAGCAGCTATAAAAGAGAAATCAAATATTGATTTAGTTTTAGATGCTATAAAAGACAAAAATAAAAAAGTAATAGTTTCACCAGCTCCATCAATAAGAGTTTCACTTGGTGAAGAATTTGGTAGTGCTATCGGTGAAAATGTCGAAGGTAAAATGTATAAATCATTTGAAGAAGTTGGTTTTGACGACGTAGTTGACGCAAGTTTCGGAGCAGATTTAACAATCATAGAAGAAGGAACGGAATTTATTGGCCGTCTTAAAAATGGTGGAGAACTACCATTATTTACTTCTTGCTGCCCAGGTTGGATAAACTATATTGAACAATATGAACCAAAATATCTTAAGAATTTATCTAGTACTAAATCTCCTCAACAAATGGCTGGTGCAATCGCAAAACACTACTATGCTGAAAAATTAGGATACAACAAAGAAGATGTTGTTTTCGTAACAGTTATGCCTTGTATCGCTAAAAAGCATGAGGCTTCTCGTCCAGAAATGGAATTTGAAGGAATAAGAGACGTTGATTTAGTATTAACTAATAGAGAGTATGCTCGTTTACTTAAACGTAGAGGAGTTGACTTTATGAAACTAGAAGATAGTAAGCCTCATGGAGAATTAGCACGCTATACAGGTGCTGCAGCTATCTTTGGTGCAACAGGTGGCGTAATGGAAGCTGCTTTACGTACTGTTTCAGAAATGCTAGAAGAAAAACATACTGCTGTTGATTTTAAAGAAGCACGTGGTCTTAAAGGAATTAAAGAAGCCACATATAATATCGCCGGTATGGATATAAACATTGCCGTTGTAAACGGTGGAGTAAGTATCACAAAATTCTTTGAAAAAATGAAAAAATCAAAAAAACAATATCACTTTGTAGAATTTATGGCATGTACAGGTGGATGTATTAATGGTGGAGGACAACCAATTCATCCCGCAAAAATTCAAGATGAAGTTGATATCCGCATTGAAAGAATGGATACTTTATACGAAATTGATGCTGCTAAAAAACACCGAAAATCACATACAAATAAAGTAGTAATGAACATCTATAAAGAGTACTTAGGAGAGCCTAATTCAGAATTTGCTCACAAATTACTACATACATCATTTTCACAGAAAAAGTTCTATAAATAAAATTAAACCCAGTTCAATTGAACTGGGTTTTTATTTTTTTGTAAATAAAAAGCCACATATAGTGGCTATATTATTAATTGTCTGATTTACGACCATAACGTTTGTTGAATTTTTCAACACGACCTGCTGCTTTACCGAATTTTTGTTCTCCAGTATAGAATGGATGACAATTTGAACAAGTATCAACACGTACTTCTTTTAAGATACTCCCACCTTCAAATGTGTTACCACATGTAGTACAAGTTACAGTTACA
>LGOV01014447.1_pt1 | contig 21295 bp, 15 predicted proteins | sample 469881 | NCBI WGS metagenome assembly LGOV01 (sample SAMN03857199, study PRJNA290197) | marine sediment metagenome | biome: marine cold seep biome; feature: cold seep; material: marine sediment; isolation source: sample #5579, elevator 3A push core 41 containing 12 cm of sediment... ...
AGTATAATAATTAGTGTCAATATAACTTTTGTTTTCTTCTTCATTTTAGTCTCCTATGCTCATTTATCGGTCAATTTTTTGCGCTGAGGCTGTTAGTTTGGTTCTATAGCATATTGAAGTTATAGACATGTATATAAGCCGCAGTTATCCCGTAGACATAACCTCTTCTATTATACACTTAAGTGAGTTCATAATATATCCAAAATGTAAAAAAATGATAGTTCTATTATATAATTAAAAACAAAAATAAGTAGGGAGAATCTCCCTACTTATCACAGCTATATATTCTTATGTCTGAATAGATCTACTCTTTACTCTACTACAAACCTAATTCTTTTTACTTTTACCTTTACCCATTTGCATCTGAACTATTTCTGTTATAACTTCGCCATTAACAGTAACTACACCACCATTTAATATGGCTTCACCATCTGAATCAAAAGCCGATGCAGCATCCACATTGATGATACCTCCATTGATATAAATATCACCATTAGAATCAAAACCATCTGTATCTCCACTGGCCATAGCAACATTTATTTCGCCTCCATTAACTTCAATAATAACATCATTACTAGTTTTATCGGTTGCATTGATACCATCGTCAGTTGCATATATTGTGATGTTACCACCATTAAATTGTAAGTGTGTACCTTCAATACCCTCAGTGCTTGATAATATATTGATGGTTCCTCCATCTATTTGAACAATACTGTTACCATATATAGCATCATCTGATGCTGTAATAGTAAAATCACCAGATCTTATATATACATACCCAAGAGCATCATCTTCATCATTCTCACTATGAAGTACATCTTTACTACTATATATAGTGAAAGTACCATCATAAATACGTATAGAATCATTGGCTTCAATTGCATCTTCATTCGATGTAATAATGTATGTACCACCTGTTATTTTAAGATCATCTTTAGATGTGATGCCATTACCTTGACTAGATACTATTTCTAAAGAACCCACCCCATTAATCACTAGATCAGACTTAGAGTATATAACAGAATCCAGATTTGTATCATCCTCTGAAGCAAATGAACCCGTTACCATCATTTCATTAATAGTGTCTGTTGTTGTTACAAATACTTTATCAGCTGATTTAACATATATTGCAGGTGACTCTTCATTGATGATACTCACTTCATCTAATACAAGTTGTACCTTATCCTCGGTATCTACAACAACTGTAACATTTTCTGCAGTACCACTTAATACATAAATACCCTCTTGATCAATAGTGATATCTTCATTGCTATTTATTTCAATGTTTGTAACATCATCAAGAGTTACAGTTTGTTTTAAATCTCTATCCGTAAATAACTCTGCAACATCTAGAAGTGAATTTTCATTTGATTCAATTACCGTTGATGCCTCATTTTCATTAGTGTCTGTAACATCATTTATCGTTACATTAGAATCCGTAGATACTATTGATAGAAGATTGTTACTTCCTTGTGCCGTTGAACATCCTGTAAGTAATATGAGTACCAACATAATTATCGAGATTATTTTTGTGCTTTTCTTTTTCATCATTTAGCTCCTTATTTATTATCCTGTAAACCGACCATTTAATATCGGTCATTACTATCTGTTGTTAAATTCATGTTAATAGCTCAACCTTAAACCAAACTTAAATAAGTATTGATTTAGATTTAAATGCAAAAACCTCTCCATTTGGAGAGGCTGAATTAGACTTGTGTGAATTTCTGTATATTTGTGATTGTAATGTCCTGATCCCATTATTAAAATTTAGCTTTTATGCTTGATACCTATTTTGATTTATAATTCCAAATAAGTATATAGGGATATTATACCATTAAAGATTTATGTACAGCTATATGATCCATAACAAACCCTTTGCTTAAACTTCTATTAATAATAAAACAGCTTAATTTCTTAAGCTGTTTGCTGATCTATTATACGCTAGTTTATATATATGTTGTAAACTCTCTTTAGAACCGAATGGTAAAAAACCTAATATCGGAGAGTTGTAAACCTTCTTAAAGGTCTCTTCAGAAATATTGTATGTTTGCCAAGTCTTATACATGTTTATCTCATTTAAAAAGCCGCTTACCCCATCCTTGATGTCCATACCAAATATTTTGCCTACTTCATCCATTCTTGTTTGGAAACGGCTGTAGGTTTCTTGGATGAATTCTGGATAAAGAAGAGCAAGACTTTCACCATGACTAATGTGAGTTAAACCACCTAGAATTTCACTCAGTGGATGTGGTGCGTTCGCACCGGCATTAGATAGAGATATACCAGCCATTAATTGTGCCAACATCAGTTTTTCTCTATATTCTATTACCTGAGTTCTAATTAATGCTTTAGGCAAATACTCAACAATTAAGGTCATTGCATTGTAAGCATACATCCGGCTTAACGGAGACGAAAACTCACTGATGTAACTTTCAAAGGCATGAGTAAATGCATCGAATCCCGTTGAAGCAGTAATGCTTTTGGGTAGTGTTAACAACAACTCTGGATCCAAAATTGCTTCTTTCGAAAAATTATCTGAATGGTATATAGAATTCTTATCATCACCATCTGTAATAACTGCAGCTTGAGTGACTTCTGAACCAGTGCCTGAAGTTGTTGGTACAGAGATAAGCGGTGTTAAGTCTTCTGTAAGAGAATCGTATTGCTCAAATGGACTGCTATATGTTGAAAATAGATGGTTCCAGTCAATTGTCACTTTATTGAGTAAGGCTATGGTTTTTGCAGTATCAATACTTGAACCACCACCGATAGCTAAAACAACTTCTCCTTTAAAGATTTGATACGCTTCTATGCCTGCTTCAACAACTTCCTTAGAAGGATTCGGTATGGCTTTATCAAAGTGAAAAACCTCTAATCCTTCCTTATCTAAAATGGTTTTGACTCTATCAAATAAAGATGCCATTGGTGCTGTATTTTCAGTTGTCACTAAAAAGCATTTAGTACCATACTTCTTCACTAGTTTACCAACCTGTTCTAGTTTCCCAACGCCAAAGTGGATACGTGTAGGTGTGCTAAATTTAAATTGCATACGTTTCCTCCTTTTTCATGAGTTCTAAGGCTTCAACAATCAGTTCATGGTCTTCAATGGGTAATCGACCTGTAACAGCAACACTTCCAATTAGACCATCAGCTGTAAACAAAGGCATACCACCAGCAACTGCAACATACTCCTTATGTTCTACACCATACTTTTCATAAAGAGTTACACCTTCATTACTTAGTTTTTTCTGTAGAACTAGAGTACTCATACCAAATCTAATGGCAGTGTTATTTTTTCTGTATAACCAATAGTATTTATCTTCTGATAAACCATCAGCAACATATAAGAATATTGGTGAATTTAATCGTCTCACCTCCACCGCTATATGCCAATTCTTTTCTTCAGCAATTTTTATAATTGTCATGCCTAATTTCATCGCAAATTTATTGCTAAAATGATCTAGTATCATAACAATTCAAATCCAGCAGTAAAGTGTCTAAGTGACGTTATTGGTCCTTCATACACCAACTTCATACCTTTATACGATTCTCTATTCTTATAAATATCTCCTAAAGCTTCAGCAATAACATCTAAATGATTGTTCGTGTAAACTCTTCTTGATATTGAAATTCTCATTGTTTCAAGTTCAGGCCAAATTGCATTGCCGTCTTTATCTTTTGAACCAAATGCACAAGCACCTAACTCAACAGCTCTAACACCTGCTTCTTCATAAAGCGCACAAACTAGACGTTGTGATGGAAACTCACTTTGAGGTATCTGTGGGAAGAATCTTCTACCATCGACGTAAACACCATGACCACCTGTTGGTTCTACAATTGGAATACCTTTATCTTTTAATCGATCACCTAAATATTTCACCTGATTGATTCTATATTCTAGATACTGTTCATCACATACTTCTTGTAATCCAACTGCTAATGCTTCCATATCTCTACCACTCATACCACCATACGTAATAAATCCTTCATGTACGATAGCCAGTTGATTGGCTTGTAAAAATACATCTTCATTTCTTGATAAAAATAGACCACCCATATTAACCAAACCATCTTTTTTTGAACTCATGGTTGCAGTTTCACAGTAAGAAAACATTTCTCTAGTGATTTCTTTGATTGCCTTATCAGCATAACCTTCTTCTCTAGTTTTTATAAAGTATGCATTTTCAGCAAGTCTAGCTGAGTCCATTACGACTGGAATATTATGTTTTTGAGCCAGTTCACTTACAGCTTTAATATTGGCCATTGAAACCGGTTGTCCACCATTGTTGTTACATGTGATTGTAATGATAACCACACCAATCTTATCAGCACCTTTTGTATCAATTAAGTTTTGGAACTTATTTAAATCAATGTTTCCTTTAAAAGGATGTACACCACTACTTGTATCTAGACCTTCATCTATAACAAAATCTACTGGTATTGCCCCCAGCACTTCTGCATTACCTCTAAAGGTATCAAAGTGCATATTACCAACTGCATACTGACCAGGTTCACAGTATATTTTCGCCATAATATAATCAGCTGCTCTACCCTGATGAGTGGGTTGAACATTTTGGATACCAAAAACATCTCTCGCCGATTCTTCAAGTTTGTAAAAACTCTTACAACCTGCATAAGACTCATCACCTTGCATCATTGCAGCCCATTGATTTGTACTCATTGCAGATGTACCACTATCTGTTAAACAGTCTACATATACATTTTCAGCTCTCAGCTTAAATGCATTAAACTGTGCTTCTCTTAACCATTGTTGTCTTTCCTTTTTTGTTGTCTTTTTTACTGGTTCAACTACTTTGATTCTAAATGGTTCTGCTGTCATATATTTCATCTGATTTCCTCCACTAATTTACCTTTTTTATATACTAATTTGTCTTTAGTGATACTTTCAATAGTTTTAAACGGATGTTCATCTAATATTACAAAACTAGCTTCAAAACCAGCTTTTAATTCTCCCAAGTGATTTAATTCTAATTGTTTAGCAGCGTCAATCGTCGCAGTCTTAACTGCTTCTTCAGCTGTAAAACCAGCTTCAACCATCAAACATAATTCATAAGAACCTTTGCCATGTTCATTGTAAGGTGTGCCTACATCTGTTCCTAAAACAACATTAACACCCGCTTTATAAGCTTTGAGAATGTTGCTTCGGTGTAAATCAATAACACTTTTACTGGCTTGGTGTGCTTTATCATTCGGATTTTCTTTTAAACCAACTAATGATGCGTGATAGGGGGCTGAAAATGTTGGTACTAAGAAAACATCATTCTTAATTAGATCTTGATGAATATCCTCTTCTAGAAAAACACAGTGTTCTAAGGACTTTACACCTGCTTCAACACAATATTTCATTGCTGTATAACCTTGTGTATGAGCTGATACATATCGTTTAAAATTATGTGCTGTTTCAACAGCCATTTTTATTTCTTCCAAAGTCATCTCAGGTGGTCCAGGTTCCTGACCTCTAGAGTTCACACCTCCGGAAGCCATAATCTTTATCCAATCCACATTACTTTCAATTTGTGATCTGACACCCTTTTGTATCGCCTGAACGCCATCACAAACAATTGATATATCATTGCCATGACCACCTGTGATACGAAGTGCTTGGCCAGCTGAAATAATTTCTGGTCCAATATGCCCTTCATTGATAAATCGTTTGATACCTATTGCATAACCTTTAGGTGAACCTAGATCTCTAATGGCTACAAAGCCATCTCTTAACATTTTCAAACTATTATCGTAACCTTCAAGTACAGTAAAAGCACTATCTATAGACGTGATGCCATCTGTTATCATCAAGTGACAATGAGCATCTATTAGGCCTGGTATAACATAACCTTCTAGCACTACATCAGGTGTTTGAGTTTGTTTTGTAACCGAGACAATAAGACCATTTTCTACTGTCATTTCATATGCTTCAACTACATGTTCACCATCATAAAGCCATTTACCATGATATATTGTTCTCATAAAACTCCTTCTAATAGAAAGGCCAGCTAAGCTGACCTTTTTATATTACTTCTTGATTTGAACATACTTAAAATCATATTGAAGCGTTAATGGATATGTTTTAAATCCAGCGATGTTTTCTTTGATAACTGAACTTGCCATACCAAATTGTTGAGGGATAAATACAAACTTCTCTAACACATACTTTTCAATATCCATTAAGGTTTGAATTCTTTCATCACCAACTTGTTTGAATGCGTTTTCCATCATTTCAGTGTATGCTGGATCATCCCATTTGCCTTCATGATAAATAAAATCTACCATATATGCAGGGTCAGGTGTTTGAGCGGTTCTACCACCACCAACTACACATTTAAATGTACCATCCATTAACATTGGAATTAACATCTTAACTTGCATAGGTGTTACAGTTAAACTAAGGTCTAAGTTCTTAACCCACATTTGCTGAATAGCTTGAGCATTTTTCTTAGCACCAGGACTATCTACACATAATACTTCTAAATATTCTTCCATCTCTGCTTTTGTTTTACCTAATTCATTTAAACCTTCTTCTAATAATTTCTGTGCACGTTCTATTGCTGCAGGGTCATTACCCATATCGTTAACAATATCACCAGATTGTGTTCTAAAGTCACCGCCACCAAGACCTGTCATTCCAGGAGGCATCAATCCGTAAGCAGGTAAATCACCAGATTGTAGCACATTTTCTACATAAGAAATTCTATCAAATGTTAATGATAATGCTTCTCTTATTTTAATATTGTTTAGATAGTCCATACCAGGATTAAACTCAATGAAGTTAACTCTAACTTGACTACGAACTCTAAATCCAGGATCTTCTTTGTACATTGGAATATAATCTGATCCAACTTCCATGTAATCTATGTCATCTACAGCAAACATACTTGATACTGTATTACTATCTAAAATTAGAGATACATAAATTTCATCTAGAATCACATTATCTGCATCCCAATAATTATCATTTTTTGTAAGAGTGATACTTGAATCATGTTCCCATGATGTCATTACAAATGGACCACTAGACAATAATTTATCTGGGTTTGTACCATAAATATCTTTGTATAACTCACCAGCTTCTTCTTGAATTGGCGCGAAACCAGGCATTACCATATAGTGAATAAAATAATCCATAGGTTTTTCTAAAGTAAATTCTACGGTGTAATCATCAACTTTTTTAACACCTAATTCATCTGTAGTCATATCGCCTGAAACAATCGCTTCAGCGTTTTTAATCACATAATAATCAAATGCTTTTTCACTACCAAAAGCTGGATCTACGGCTCTTCTGAAACTATAAACAACATCATCAGCTGTAATAGCTGAACCATCAGCCCATTTAGCACCATTTCTCATATCAACGGTGTATACAGTATTGTCGCCATTGGCTTCAAAACTTTCACCTAAACCAGGCTCATAACCTATATCATTATTTGAGATTCTAAATAATGGTTCATGTAAGGCATAAATCAAACTAGTTGAATTATCATCTCTAAATTGGAACGGGTCCAAGATTTGAGGTTCTTGTGAAATGTTAAGTTTAAAGACTTGTTCTTCTGCTAAATCACTTTCTACAACAATTTCATCAGCTTGTGTATCAGGTGCATCAACAACAAGTGCATTATTTGCCGCATCATTTGCAGTGTTGTTCACAGCATTATTTGCTGCGTCATTACCTGAATTACATCCTACCAATAAGGTGCTCACTAACAATGTTACGATGATTAGAAAAGATATCCCTTTTTTGTACTTCATATTTCCCTCCTTATTTTATATCTAAAACTTTATGTTTTAGTTAACTTGATGACAGGCAACATAACGGCCTTGTTTGAACTTAATCTCCGGTCTAGTTTCAAAACAAGATCCAGAAGCTTTTGGACACCTTGATGAAAACTTACACCCTGCCGGCAGATTAATTGGACTCGGTATATCATCCTTTAAAATAATTTGTTTCCTATTTCTTTCTTTTTTAGGGTCAATCACAGGTGCTGCAGAAAATAGAGCTTGTGTGTAAGGATGTAATGGCGTCATACTGACTAAATCATTATCTCCAAACTCCATCATACTGCCTAAATACATCACCATGATTCGATCCGATATGTAACGCACCATAGACAAATCATGTGCAATAAACAAATAGGTTAAATCTAATTTCTGTTGTAAAGCAATAAGTAAGTTCATTATTTGTGCTTGTATTGAAACATCCAGAGCACTGATAGGTTCATCACACACTATGAACTCAGGGTTCATGCTTAGCGCTCGAGCTATACCGATACGTTGTCTTTGTCCACCAGAGAATTCATGAGGAAATCTTGTGGCGTGTTCTTCATTTAAACCTACCAGCTCTAAAAGCTCTACTACCTTTTTAATTCTTTCTTTTTTACCATATTGTTTTCTGATATCCCAACCTTCAGCCACTAAATCTGAAACAGTCATTCTAGGATTTAACGAAGCATAAGGATCTTGGAAAATCATTTGAATATCATCACAAAGCTCTCGTCGTTCCTTTTTCTTAAGCTTTGAAATATCTCGACCTTTGTATTCAATGGTGCCACCCGTTGGGTCATAAATGCCCATTAAAGTTCGGCCTAGAGTTGATTTACCACAACCAGACTCTCCAACTAATCCAAGCGTTTCACCTTTACTAATTGAAAAAGATATACCATCTACAGCTTTTAGAACATCTTTTTTACTGAGATAAAAATACTTAGATAACTCTGCTACTTTTAAAATATCAGTCATTTTTTACCTCCAAACCTGTAAACGGATTTTTAACAGCTTTTGCCTGAGGATGATGTAAAAAACATGCCACTCTGTGATTGCTCTCTAACCCTATATCCTCAGGATATATCTCATGACAAATCTTCATAGCATATTCACATCGTGCTGCAAATCCACACCCCTTCGGTGGTGAAAACAAATCAGGTGGTGTGCCTTTGATACTTGTTAAAGGTTCTTTGTGACTCTTTTCAAGATCAGGTATTGAGCTTAATAATCCCCAAGTATAAGGATGTGCAGGTTTTTCAAAAATATCATCAGAACTTCCATATTCCACAATTTTACCAGCATACATCACCGCAATATTTTTCGCTATATTGGCTACAACACCTAAATCATGAGTGATCATAATAATCGTTGCATCAAATTCTTTTTGGATAGATTTCATTAAATCTAATATTTGGGCTTGAGTTGTTACATCTAAAGCTGTTGTCGGTTCATCTGCAATAAGTATCTTTGGATTAACCGCCATAGCCAGTGCTATCATTGCTCTTTGTCTCATACCTCCAGAAAATTCATGTGGGTATTGATTGTACCTTTTTTCAGGGTTAGGTAGTCTTACTTTTCTTAACATCTCAATTGCGAGTTTTTTGGCTTCTCTTTTATTTGAGATACCGGATTTTATGATGCCCTCTTGAATCTGTTTACCAACTTTCATCGTTGGGTTTAAACTGGTCATTGGATCTTGGAAAATCATGCGTATCTCTTTTGCACGTATTTCACTCATTTCCTTACGATTGAGTTTGGTTAAGTCTTTGTTACCAAATTGTATGGCACCACTTTTTAAATAACCCGATGTGCCAATCGCATTTAACCCAACAATTGTTTTAGCAGTCACCGATTTACCGGAACCAGACTCACCGACAATACCAAGAGTTTCACCTTTTTCTATTTTGAAATCGACACCTCGCACTGCTTGTACCTCACCCCCATAAGTTTTGAAGGAAAAAGCCAAGTCCGATACATCGAGAATAATATCTTTCATCTTATACTCCTTATTGTCTAAGTCTTGGATCAAGTGCATCTCTTAAACCATCACCCATCACATTAAAACTGAGCATAGTCAAACTGATTAATAATGCAGGGAAAAATAACTGATAAGGGTAAATAAAGATTTTGGCTGCACCATCTGATGCTAAAGTACCCCAACTGGCCATAGGTAATGGTAAACCTAATCCTATATAACTTAAAAATGCTTCTGCAAATATCGCTCTTGGAATAACAAATGCCATATTGGCAATAATAGGACTCATTGAATTTGGTACAAGATGTTTTTTAATAATCCAGAAATCACCTGCACCTAACGTTTTACTAGACATAACAAATTCCATCTCTTTAATTTGTAAAACTTGTCCTCTAAACAGTCGAGCCATAGATATCCAACCCGTTGCTGAAATGGCTATAATAACAGGCATAACACCTGGTTTCATAACAAGTATCAGTAAAATAACCCATAACATTTGTGGTATTGCAGCAATAATCTCACAGATTCTCATCATAAAGTTATCTACTTTACCACCAGAATAACCTGCTATACCACCATAGATAATACCAAATGTACTGTTTAATAGTGCAATAATCACTGCAATAAACAGACTGACTCTAGCACCTTCCCAACATCTCACAAAGATATCTCGACCTAAATCATCGGTTCCAAATATATGAACAGCACTTGGTGATTGATTGATACTTTGATAGTCTTGTTCTTGATAAGAATAAGGACTTATCATAGGACCTATAAAGGCCATTAACACAATCAGCAACAATAGAATAAATGCACCAGTTGCAATCTTATTGTTTCTAAATCTCCTAAAGGCATCAGCCCAATAACTTACAGACGGTCTTGATAACCGTTCTGCTTTTTTATTACAAGCAAGTTCAGAGTCGAACATACTTTGATCATATAATTTATTCTCCACTTTCCACCTACTTTGCAATTCTGATTCTTGGATCCACTAAGCCATAGATAATATCTACAAGGAAATACATGAATATCGTGATAAAAGCAAATATAATAGTCAAACCCATAATCATGGTATAATCGGAATTCTGTATTGCGATTATAAGAGATTGACCAATACCTGGTATATTAAAAATTTTCTCAATCACAAAGTTACCTGTAATTGCACCAGCACACATTGGACCTAATGATGTGACCAATGGGAGCAATGAATTTCTAAGAACATGTTTTCTAATGACTTCACTTTTATATAATCCCTTACTTCTTGCCGTATAAATATAGTCTTGATTTAAAACATCTAACATACTGCTTCTTAACATTCTGGCGTAAAAAGCGATATTCATCATAGCTGCTGAGAATATTGGTAGAATCATATATTCAATACCACCCNNACCCCAGCCTGCCACTTTAAATATGGGTATCTTTACAGCAAATGCGTATTGCAACAATGAAGCCATAACAAAACTTGGAATGGAAACACCTACTATAGCAATTATAATTATTAAATAATCAAATCCTTTACCTCGATTTAAAGCTGCAATGATACCTAAAACTATTCCAATCGTACATCCAACGATAATACCACCAAAGCCAATTACAGCTGATTTTGGTATACCACCAGCTACTTTTTCGACAACTGAAGTACCTTTATACTTCATAGAAACACCGAAATCACCTTTTGCAATATTCTTAAGGTAAATGAAATATTGTTCCATCAGAGGTTTATCTAATCCATACTTTTCATTTAGATTGTCTCTAATTTCCTGAGGCGTCTCTCTGGGTAAACTAAAAGGATCACCTGGGATAGAATGCATTAGAAAAAATGTAACAGTTGCTATAACGAATAATGTAATAACCATCGAAATGAATCGTCTGATTACAAATTTTTTCATTTCCTCCTCCTACTTCTCTTTTATTGTGTGAAACTAATTTTATTGACAACATATTTCAGTCGGTTTACACTCAAACCAACACAAAATATAATTATTACATACATAGAACAACCAAAGGAGGATCTATGATAACTTGTGAACTTGCTAGAAACCTACTCGAAAAATCCGGTGTAGTAGTTACTGATATTGAATTAATCCCTGAAGGCTCAAATCATAAAGTATTTATTGTAACAACTGAACAGTCTAAAATGATTTGTAAATTTCCTATCAAAAGAGAAACTGAAGTAGATCACAATATGGATACATTATTCGGCGGTGAACTTTCATTGGCTCGTGAGGAATCTATTTACAATATCACTAGAGCACTAGATGTCCCTGCACCTGAAGTTTATGATTTCAAACATATGGATGGTTATGATTTTATCCTTATTGAATTGATGAAAGGTCAATCCTTAACCAAACACATTGACTCTACTAATTACAGCAAGTCGTCATTTCTAGAAGCCATCAAATATCTCGGCCGCGATTGTGCGAAAATTCAGAAAATTCATTTCAAATCTTTTGGCGATCTAATCAATGAAACATCGATTACACCNNCCAGGATTAATAAATTTTGCTGACCGATTTGAAAGTATTGTTTCTAGAAGAATCAAACGTACGGCTGATAAAGGTGCTTTTACATCTGATGAAGTTCAACTCGTTCAAGATTTCTTTATGGAGCGTTTGAGTATTTTCAGACCTCTTCTCGATATATCTAACAAACCAGCTACACTTGTTTTTACTGACATGCATGCTGATAACTTTTTCGTTGATAACACGGGACAACCTTCTGGTTACTTTGACCTTGAATCCAGCCAAGCGGCACCTGCCGAATTAGAGTTCTACGGCTTCAGATTCTTCTTGTTCAACTATTTTGATGAAGAAACAATGATAGAAGCTGAACGATTGTTTTTCGATAGTTATATCACTGCTGGTGGTCTTTATGCACCAACTCATCAGTTGGATCACGAACTCATTGATTTTCTATCTGCCTGTCGCCTATTAGAACTTACTGAGTCCTATTGGGGGCATAAAGATGGACTTCGTGATCTTTGGGCATTTAAGATGAAAACATTACTTATGCAATATATATTCACTTTAAAAGTAGATTACATCACCCTAGCAGATATATTTAGGGAGAAAACAAAACAACCCAAGACACCTAATTAATTATTTAAGGTTAAACTTCTCTGATGCATGATCAAGAGCTGCTCGACATTTTTCGACGCCTCTTGTGATGCCATCAGGATCTCTGAATATAGCAGTTGATAAGATAACAACATCTGGATTACATTCAATTAACAAGTCCATATTATCGAATCTTAATCCACCATCGATTGCTAACTCACATTTCGGATTTTTTTCATCAATTAATTTTCTTGCACGTTTCACAAGATCAAGTGATGTTTTTCTCCATCCCCAGTTCTCTTGACCATCGGTATCATCTACCCCATGAACCACCACATGTAAACGATCGATATCATAAATTGATTCTTCGACAAAAGATAATGGTGTATAACAACCAACTGTTAATCCAAATTTCATACCATGTTCTCTACAGTAGTTAATGATATAAGCTAGTGGTGCACCGATAAAATGTTCTGCTGGTAAAACCAACATATCAGTACCAACTTTCGCCAATTTCTCAATAAACAACCTGTCACAAGTTCTAGTATAGATATGACATTCTATTGGTAAATCAGTCACTGGACGAATACCTTCTATAATTTGATGACCGCCCATTAGTTGCATGTTTTTTAAATCGTGCATATCTGCAGCATCAGAATGAATATAGTCTACACCTGCATCTACAGCTTCTTTTACAACTGCGGAAATATGACCGTAATTCACATGTGCCAGACCAGCTGCAATTTTAATTTTTTTCATTTTCTTCCTCCCTTTTCTATTTACATAAATCGTAGCACGGAGATTTACCTTGTGGGTTTATTGTTATTGCCACAAGTTATGGCAATAAAATGTTACGATTTGAATCACTTGATATCACTGGTTTATAAAGTTTTTACCACAAGATGTGTTATAATTTTTATATTGAAAGGAGTTCATTTTGAAAGCAAGAATCATAAATCTTATGCGACTACTCGTAGAATCAAATGATATTTTGACCATTAAAGAAATCGCAAACAAGCTAGAAGTTTCTAATAAAACCATTCGTAATGATTTATCTGTTTGTGAACCCTATCTAAAAGATCTTAATGTTGTTCTTATAAAAAAATCTGGTGTTGGGGTTTTTGTAAATGCTTCAGAAGAAATTAAACTAGAAGCACTTAATAAAATCAAAAGACAAACGGTTGGTTTGATGGGATACGGTTCTATTCAAAGACAACTATATATCTTAAAAAAACTTTTATTTGGCAAAGTGAAAATCTCTTTTAGTTGGTTAGAAATGAATCTCTATGTAAGCAAACCATCAATTTATAAAGATGTACATGAAGTAGAAGATTGGTTAAAGAAGCGTGATATTTCTTTAATCAAGGATAATTACTGTAGATATCAACTTGATGCTGGTGAAAAACGAATTAGGAAAGCTATATTTGACTGGCGCGCAGCTTGTATTAAAAACCTAAATAAAGCCGATTGTGATGAAATGATTCAAGACACCTATCTAGGTAGAGATTATGGATACAACCGATCGCAGCAAGTTGCTAGGCACATTGAAGATGTCTTTAAGATCAAATTAGTCCCTGAAGACTTTAATGGATTAATCATCAAAATATCAATTATATCTGAACGTATTCAAGATGGACATTATGTTACTTTACAAAGAGAAACGCTTGGTAAATTAATTAACTTAAATCTTTACAAGGATATTGATCAAATAAGTCAGTTTATTAAAACAAATTATCATATAAGGCTAACTGAATCAGAAAAAGGTTATTTATTGGGTTTAATTGTTTCTTTAAATATTTATGAAGGTGCTATGGATTGGAATCAGGACGAAACATACCTTGACATGTGCCTCCAAATCACAACAATGATTGTCGACATAATTAATTCTGAAATTACAGTTTTACCTAAACAGCACGACATCATGAAAAGGCGTGTTTTAAGTCATGTACAAACATTGATCAATCAAATCCATTATGGTCTCTACTCTTTTCATACCATTGCTGAATCCATCGATCAAAATTACACAACGTTATGTTTAATAGTTGAACAATTTAGATCAATATTTAAAACTCAATTATCATATGACTTAACACTCAGTGACAAATGTGATTTTATGATTCTTATTGCTGAATTTATTGAAGAATCCAAACAACCCTTAAAAGCTGTATTTTTTTACAGTCATAAATATACAGATGCTAGACTATCGATAGAAGTTATGAAGAACAACTTCAAACAAGTAGAAATCGAATTGATTAAACCTGTTGATGCTAGTCAGGATATGATACTCGAGAACTACGACATTATATTCTTAGATGAAAGTAATGATGAAATTATCAACAACAATAAAAGAGTAATCGTCGTTCCACCACTATTGTCATTTGCTGATAAAATCACATTATTTGATCGAATAAGTCATTACTATGAGGATACAAATTTCAATCTAATAAAAAAATAACCGAGGATTAATCCTCGGTTTTTAAATGCGCATTTAGTGATTCAGTGCCCTTTAAAACAAACTTTCCTTCTCGAATAATAGACACACGTTTCGTACCTACTACAACATCAACATAAGCCAATTCCTCATAAGGTATGGTTATATCTGTATGAGTGTTAAAGTACACTGATTCGCCTGACTTTCTTTTCTTGGTTATCTCATTGTCTTTTGCTACCATCTCTTTCCCTGTTGTATGATTACAGACTTTTACATCTTCTCCATATGCAAAACAGGTGTCTCCAATCGCAAAATGTGGTCCCATTTTCTCAACAATTAAACCAGGTAATAAATGAATAATTTTATACTTTTTTGCAACCTTATACGCATAGGTGTTGGTGCCTATAGCAAACTCTCCCATAGGTAAAGTTTTATGAGGATAAAGTAAGGTGCTTTCTATAAAACTCTTGTTCTTTTCAGTAGATTCAAAGTTACTACAGCTATACTCTTTCACCATACCATCTTCAAAATCTAATATCAGATTCTCATATCTAAAGGCATCTCTATAGGCTTCTGAGACATGTAGTCTACCAGATGTACCTTCTAGTCTAGGCGATGTAAATACCTCGCCTACAGGTATATTAACATCTGCTCCAGTGTTCTTAAAAAGAGTTTGATTATGTTCAGCACAATACTCTTGTAATTTCACTCGTATCATCGTCTGATTAGGCATTTTACCCTTTATCTCAATATAATCCCCTTGGTCTAAAGTTTCAATCATTATATCTTGAATGGCTTCATGAGGTTCAGGAGGTATACAATTAATTTCAATTATTTCTTTTAATATCGCTCCAAAATTTTGACCTATACTTGCACTTGGATAAGCTGCACCCGTGTAAGACATCTCAGCCTTAGGCATATAGTATTGTGATAATCTTCTTTCAAATGAAATTAGATCTTTTAAAAGCAATTTACCTGATTCTGTCATTCTTAATTTGCTTTCTGTTACAGTTGGTACCAACTCATTTTCACCAAATTGTAGCAGTCGTACAAAACCACAAACATCACTTAAAATCTTTGACTGATCAGATAACTCATCTTTTAAAACTTGTTTCCTTTTCACCATATAATCATCATTAAAGTATATAACATTATCTTCGTGGTGTTCTAATGTCATTTTCATATTTAATGGACTCGGTATCACCTGTGTTACTTTAGTGTTGTAACCTAACATCTTCAGGTGACTGTCAACATAAGTCATCAAGGGTTCTTGTCCTAAATGAAACTCCAGTCTTACTAGTTTTCTTAGTCCTCTGTTCTTTCCTTGTACTCGAAAACCTTTATCAAAGGCATGTGCAATGACTTTTCCTGTTTGCTCCAAGAGCATAATAGGCTGTTGATTTAATGTCTTAAATGTTTTAAGTTCATCATCCGTTACATAATAACCATAAACGAACAGTTTTTTTACATCACCTTTACCCAGTTCAAACGATCGATTTAAGAAATGCGATGCATATTCACCATACTTGAATTCTTCTAACAAATTCAGTTGAAGGGTTTTATAGTAATCCTCTATTTGATCCACATGATTTGTTTCAATACATTCTATGACTTGATGTAAAAATGATAGATATTGATTAAATTCTAACTCATTCTTCCTGTATAGATGAAGAATCATTTGTTTCATTTCATATAGAATGGCTGAAAGTATTAAACCCACATAACCATAATTGCTGTATGAGTAATCTGGATTAAGCAGACTTTTTTCATAGTTCTCAAGATACAATTTATATATTTCTCGTTGATCTCGTTTTAACTTCTCTAACGGTTGTTCAAAATAATCATTTCTCTTTAATCGATTTTTTTGGACGTATAACGATTGAAGGAAAATATTTATATCATCTACATAAGGTGTGAAGTCATATTTGTTTTCAACCAATGGTTCATTTAAGATAGATAACTCAGGTAACGCAAACAAACCATTTTTAATCAATGATAATTCTTGATCACCATTAACAACTCTAAGATCATAAATTTCTTCATATGGAATGGTCATATCCACATGGAAACCCACATAAGCATCTTGTATATTATGATGTCTGCAAGATGTTTTTTCATTCTCTTTGGCTATGATTTCTTTTCCATCTAATAGATTATAAACTGTCTGTTCTTCACCAAATGCATAACAAGGATCACCAATCGCAAAATGAGGACCCATTTTTTCTACAAGCAAAATGGGCAATTCTTCAACAATCCGATGTTTCTTTAAAGTCTTATATGCCATAGTATTTGTACCAATCGCGAATTCTCCCATAGGTATTGTCGTATGACCTCCAAACAAACTTTGTTCTAAATAGGCTTTGTTTTTTGCTATGGTATCGAAATTATTACAAGTGTATTCTGTAACCATACCATCTTCAAAGAACAACTTTAGGTCACTGTAGTGATAACCCTTTAAGAAAATCTGTTTAAAATGTAATAACCCTTTAGTACCAGTTAACTTTGGTGTTGTAAAAACTTCACCATGAGGTATATTCAAATCACCTCCACAATTCATAAAATTAGTTTGATGGTCAGGATCTTCTAAAGCATTCATCTGTACAACAATATCAGTTTGATTACCATTGTAACCCACACAATGAATGAATTTACCTTTGTCTAATGCATCGATAATGATTTGTTGATACTGTTCATAACAATCACTTGCCATGGTGTTAATTACTATAAAATCTTCAAATATATCATTAAAATTACCTTTGATTGTTGGATTAGGGAATGTAATTTTACAAAATGATATATCTGATGGTTGAATATACTTATCATCCAAAAGTCTTTTTTCTAATTGAAAATTCTTATATGTATTTTTTTGAGATTTACTCAGTTTAACAACTTCTTTTTTAGAAGTAGGTGCTTCTTCTACTGAACCAAAGCTACCTAAACCAACATAGCCTGATACATTTGATAGTTCTTCTTTATACACTTCAGTTAATTGACTGTAAGTACTTAAATACAATGCAACATAGGCATCAGTCAAATATAAGGATAAATCATCTGTATGATCATAATGCATTTGTGTAAATGTTTCATGAGGCATAATTTTAATCACTTTTGCATGGATACCGTGTTTTAAAAATTGATGTACTACTTTAGAAGCAAGTACTTCTTGACCTAAATAATACTGAAACCTGATATTTGTACGGTCTCTAATATCTCGATTTTGACTGATAAAACCATGTAAAAATGCTTGAACAATCGTCTGAGCTACCAAATCTAGTTTATTGTTATCGAATTTTTTTAGAAATTGATTTAAGTCATTATCAGTCTCACCGACAGCAAGACCAAATGAGATTAGTGAGGATTCGGTATGTGATTCCAAAAGTTTATCATAAACATCACACTCACATAATAAATAAAACTCCAAAATTAGTGAGTCTTCTAATATAGTGTGTTTTAGTAACTGGTATTGATCGACTGCAGTTTCTTCATTATAGCCTTCTATATATTCTCTATAATGCTTTAACACTCTTTTAAGTGAGTTATGCTTAGATATAGTCTTAGGCACCAATTGAAATAAATCATAATAAACCGCAGATGCGACAAATGGACTATCTGCAATATTGGCAAACGAATCTTCATATGTTTTCATTTCCTCATATATGATGTCATATTTCTGATTTTGTTTATTCTCGTTTGAAATTGGCATTTCTGTAGATAGTACTTCTAATATGTCTATTACATTCAAACAAGCTTTTTTGAACTCTATTAAATTAAACATTTACACCTCCATTACTGTCATTATAGATTTAAAGTATAATAAGTGATGAAAGTCTTATTGCCATAATGATGTGGTACATGACTATATTTTCTGTTTTTTTAGTGCTTTAATTAGCAAATATCCATTAAAAAACCTACTAGTAAAATTCTAGTAGGCTTAGATAACTCATTTGGTTAGTTTCACATTCGCTTTTGCTATGTAGTTCTTAGCATTGGTATTTCCAGGATTATATTTCAATGATTGTTCCATCGCTTGAATGGTTAAATCATATGCCTTTTCTTTGAAATAAAACTCACCTATGAATTCCCAACAAATAAAAGATTCAGGATACAACTCTAGAGCTACTTTCAAAACTTTTATCGCTGTTTTCTCATCACCTTTTTCTCCAGCTGAATAGCCTAAAAAACTCAATTTTCGTTCTAACTCCAACGATATTTTAGGATCATTTTGAATCATATCCTTATAGCATTTCGTGGCTTCTTCTATCTTTCCAGCTTCAATATAATCACAGGCCAGTTTTTCGTCAGGACCAAGAGTTGTAATCTCCCTACCATTCATGAACAACTTATCTTGCTCAAATCTAAATAAAACAAGACGATTCTCATCAATAACTGTGTTTTCTCCTACATAATTTAGTTCGCTTTTCCCATCAATAAATGACTTACGATACAATTGATTATTTTCTTGTATGATTGATAGACTTTTGTCTTGTGAAATTTTATAACGCCCTACAAATAAGGACATCACATCAGGCGTTAATTCATGAAGTTCCAATTCAGGATTGAGTAAGTCATTCCAATTCATTACTGAAGCAACACTTCTGAGCAAAGGCATTTTTATACCAAAACTATTATCAGAGTTATTCATAATTATAACACCATAGCCCTTATCTTTATGGAAGGACATATCACATCCATACCCAGTATTACCACCACTGTGTCCTAACAGATGTTCATTTAATATTGTTTTGTTGGCTAGGCCCAAATTGTACTCTCCATTTAAAACTGGAGTTATCATCATTTCCATAGATGCTTTGCTGATTATCTTATTGCTTTCATTCATCAAAGACTTCTGAACTTCTATAACGTATTTTGATAGATCACCTGGAGTCGTCCATAAACCTGCAGCTGCCATTTCAGGGTATATGTGATATTTTCCTGTAATTTGATTACCCTCAGAGTCATGTGCAGCTGCAATTCTTGCTTCTTCATCAACATTCAATTTTGCATTTTTATAAAAACTATCTTTCATACCCAGTGGTTCTAAAACCAATTCTTTCATAATCTTTTCAAAGGGTTTATCTAATTGATCGATTAACATGCGCTGAATAATTGTAGTGCCTCCACCAGAGTATCTAAACCGTGTATTGGGTTTCATATCAACTTCAACTTTGGCAGTATTGGCTGACGAATCTCCATTAAGTATGTTGTTTAATCCAGGGATTTCAGTATCAATTTTATACCCTGGAAATCCTGAAACAGTAGTTCCGGCAGTATGTGACAATAAGTTTCTAATAGTGACTGCTTCATGATTTGCAAATTCGTTTTTAGGTACTTTCCAAGATTTTAAGTATGTATTAATATCGGTATCTAAATCCAAAACACCGTTTTCTACCAGTTTCATAACAGCAAGTGCAGTTAGAGGCTTACTAATTGATGCTGCTTGAAATAATGTATGAACATCAACTGGTCTCTTAGACTCTTTATCACATATACCATAACCTTTTGCCCATACCAGTTCCGATCCCTTTATAACTGCTACACTTAAAGCAGGTATGTCTGATGCTTCTAACATGTCTTCAATAGACTGTAGAGGATCTCCCTTAACAAAATACTCATTGCGTAAGCCATTTTCTATTTTATCTATAATTTTATTGGTTATATCCATAATTACCTCCGCTCAATATATCTTTTCCATCTTCTATATTTTATCATAAGCAAAGTATTCCTTCCATTAAAGGAATCTCAGAACCCTTCTTTTTTATAAGAGTCTAGAATTATGTAACGCCTTCTTGATAAGTACCGTTTATGACCTTCTACATTTATAAGCTATTATCACTATCTGTGATGAATTTCGATAGATACTAAACACAAAAAACCTACAGAATATTTAGCTATATAGCCAAATACCTGTAGGTATCTTTGTTAAGGGTAATTATTTAAACTTCAAATTTGTATAACTCAACTTCAAATTATTTTTTAACTTGCTTTTAACTTATTTGATTGTCCATTATTAAGATTCAATTTCTTTTGTTGTTTTATAATCAACGTTGTAAAGACGAA
>LGOV01023194.1_pt3 | contig 21202 bp, 25 predicted proteins | sample 469881 | NCBI WGS metagenome assembly LGOV01 (sample SAMN03857199, study PRJNA290197) | marine sediment metagenome | biome: marine cold seep biome; feature: cold seep; material: marine sediment; isolation source: sample #5579, elevator 3A push core 41 containing 12 cm of sediment... ...
GGCACTATTCTTTTTATAGAGGGTATTCTAAACTTGCTGTGCCCTATTTCTATATATTGCCCCTTTGGAAATATTTCGATGATTGACGGAGATTGTTTGGTAGATGGTATTAATTTAATCCCCTCCTTAATCCTTTGTATTCTTATAACATTTGTAATCCCTGCCGTGGATGCAACACCTTTATCTTTATATATTTCTTTTAATGTTGCCTCTAAGTTCGGTTTTTTGAATAATGTAAAATCTTGTTTTATTGCCGATTCTAAACTTTTTAATTGAGTTTTGGAAAGTATATCTTTCCCTATAAATACCTTTTTGGTTTCTAAAGTATTTAATATGTTTATTAGTTTCTCATTTAATGCTATTCTTGTTTCAAATCTATTATTCACTAGAAATAAATCTTTAAATTTAACTCTGATAGGTTTCCCCTTTGTTCTTCTAACCTTTTGATATACCTTTATAGCTGTTATCTTATTAACTCCCGTAGCTGTCTTAAATCCGATATTTCTTATCTTGCCATTATGATAATTAAACTCAATAGCAAAGGCCTCCACAATCCCCTTTTTTGTCTGGCTGGCTATCACTACTCCATACCTTTTAAATATATAAACATTGGATATCGGATCAACTTTGGGAAGTCTCCCTCTCAACAAGGATTTATAAAACCTTATTATTGCTTCTGTTTCTGGTAGTTTAGATTTGATTTTAATTGTTTGCATATAAAAAGCCCCATCTAATAATTGGTAATTAGTTATCTTATTTTGGTTCGCTATTTTGATTAAACTAGCCATAGCCTCTTTATTCAATTGCCCAACTATTCCAGAAGAACTAACTTCTCCTCTTATTGGATCTACTAATTGTGCGTTTTTTGCTTTTAAATATACTGCGTTAAGCTGCCCCTCTCTAAATTGTTTTAGGGTTTTTATTCTGTTTTCTATCTCTTTTTTCTGGTTATTGCTCAATTTGACAGTCCTATCCTTTGCTACCTTTATTTTCATTAAATCCTTGCTACCTGCCCTTATACTTCTAATTATAAAGGACGGCATAATAAAACCAGTCAATAATCCCACTTCTTTTGCAATCCCCTTCGCCCCAAGTTCAATATCCCCCACGGCAATATTCTTTATATTAAAGGCTGTTTCTCCTGCTAATCTTGAAATATAACTTGCTCCAAGCATGCTCAGTCCCCTTTGTATCAATAATTGTGTTGCTTTACTTATAGTCCCCCCAGCTTTTGCCCCAAAAGTTGTTTTTAATAGTGGCTTCCCTAACTTGCCCAATACTGCTCCTCCTACAAAGATGGTGGCAATAAATAACGCCTGTACTGCACCTAATCCAAAGTTTAATGCCACCATCTTTGCTACTTTTTTAAAGTCTTTAGGTAGTGGAGAACGAACGACATCCTTGCTTAATCCCAACGCCCCTAAATAGCCCCCCCCCACTAATGACATTATCGGAACTCCAACCCCCAACCCAGCCCCCAATACTACTAACGATTTAATTCTTGCTATTGTCCCCCATCTTTCGGGGTTCTTGATATGATCAGTTAATACAAATAGATTAGTATTCATAAATTTGTCCTGCTCCTCTTTTGGTAAAGTATTAAATAATTTATTATTATAAATAGATTTAATTTGGAAATCAAAAAATTCATCTTTTGATAGCTTCCCCTTATATTTGTTTTTATATATTTTATATTTGAAATCATTTAAAAACTTTAGATAAGCATTCGAATTCCACCACTTCTTTAATTTGGTGCCTCTTATTTCTAATGGGTCGGGCTTTAATGTAAGTTTTGCTTTAATCCACTCCTTTGAGCTTGGTGTATACACCTTTCTTAAAATTGGGTTAAACATATAAGCAGTAGTTATTTGTGGCAATGTTTCCAGCCCCATACAAATTCCCTTTTTCTTTTCACTTATAGTTATAATATCCCCTAGTTTGTTTCTCTCAAAATAATATCCACTAGGCAACTTTACTTTATTTAATGCCTCCTGGAAGTCTCTAAGCGCTACAGATTGTTTCAACTCTTCTTGGCTTATGTTAGAAATGTGTTTTTCCAAATTCCCTGTCGGAATCGACATTTTTAATATATTATCAGTATATCCCGTAATCGTTCCACGTGAACGAATTGGCGAAAATCTTGTGGATTTTAGGAATTGTGGATTTCCCTTTGAGTCAAATCTATATTCTGCGAATCCCGTATCTTTTCCACCTTGATAACCCAAAAGCTTTCCAGTATTGGCATTTATAACAGGTGTCAGTCCCTCTTTTGTTATTTTAGATATAGTCTCTTTTTGTGCTTTTGCCTCTGACCTATCTCTATCAAATTTATATTCCATGCTTCTCCTTTCGTTTTTTCCTGCATCATTAACTCTTCTAATAACGGAGTCATAATCATACAAATTCCCTTTTTTTATTTGTCTAATTAATCTAGCAAGTTCTCCCATTTCCGCTTGGGCCTCTTCTTCTCTTATCTTATATTTTTCATAATCTCTGCTCCCCCTTTCTGTTTTGTCTCTTTTTTTGCTATAATACACCTCCGCTTTTTCTTTAGAAGTGAATACCAATTGTAATTTGGAAACTGTTTGATTTTGATAATTCGCAATATTCCCCCTTATTTGCTCTACTTGTATTTTAATTATATTCGGAGCTGCGTTTAATACTGCATTTATCTGATTTAAATTATTAAGAGAACTTATTTTTTTTATTATGTTATCTAACGCCTGTCGTTGTCTTGCCTCCTGGACCTCTATCTGTGCAAATCTGCTTCTGGATATAAAACCGATTGGACTTATTGGGGTAGTTCTGGGTCTTTGTTTTAAACCTCTTTTCGCTGCTACTTGTTGTATGCGTTGTAGCCTTATAGACACCCTATCTCTAGCCATATCAATTATAATATTAATTACTATTTAAATATTACTTTAAAATTACATTGTTAAGTTAAAGACACCTAATTATCTCCAAAAACTCCTCTTTTAACTATCCAATAATTTCCATTATTGGATAACCAGCCACGATTATACATTTTACTGATAAATGAAGGGGGCAGAAGGCCCCCATGAAAGTTTTTTGTTCTAGCTTTCTAATTACAATTAGACAATATCAAACTGTAATTAAACAGGAATTATATAAATTATTTATGTATACGTAAATAATCCATTTTTACTTACAATCCGTTAAGACATGTGCTAATCATGCCTTAATAATTATTAAATTATAATAAGGTTTAAGTAGGTTGTGGTTATTATAGTAGCATGAAAATAAATATCTATTTGAAAAAAATTGAGCCCCTTATCGCTATCGGCATTTTAATATTTCTTATTATAACCTCTACTTTATTATATCAAGAACAAAAGATTACTAAAGAAATATCTGATAATTGTGGGTGGGGAGAAGACAACTATTATTGCATATGTGAAAAAAGCAAGGCATCTGAATTAAAGAATATCATGAGGGGGGATTTTAATTTATCTGATGTTAAACTGGTTGGGTGATGTGATCAAAAGGGTTCTTGTCAATGTTATCACCATGGCTATAGTCATCATGGCTATTTATTTTGCCTATTTAATGGTATTTTAAAAATACCCTATATGTAATGTTACGAATACTTCTGCCTGAATGGTAGTAGTTAAATTATAGTCTTGATAGTATAAGATAGGTGTGTCTGTTTATGGGATTAAGCTTGGTTGTTGTGCCCTTATGCCCCACAACATTTAAAATACTTGATTTGTGTTATCACGAGTGAAAGAATTACACATGAACAAGGAATTCTACTTTAAAATGATGAATTATATAAGCAATAAGGGTTACGCTCCAGACACACTCAGACAGCATTCATGGAATTTAAAGAAGATATGTAAACAATATAAGATATTGAATGACAATAGACTAAAAATGTTATTGAAGAATATCAAATCTCGAAAAGAAAGGAGCGTTTTAGCTTTAATAAATGATTACTGTTATTTTAACAGAATTGATTTCATAATTGTTCTGCCCAAGATAAAGACTCCCACGAGAAAGGTTCCTGAAATTATATCTATAGAAGAAATCCGAATTATGATTGATTCTGTACCTAAACCGTATGACCTTATGATTAGATGTCTTTTTAATATAGGCAGTGGGCTTAGTGGAAGTGAGGGGATTAAACTCTGTTGGAATAATATAAAGTGGGCTAAATGGTTGAACACAGGTGGGACTGGGATAGCTATTATTAACAATCCAATAAACGAAAAACGTCGTGCGGTTAATATCCCAAAAAAGCTCATGAATGACCTTTATCAATATGCGAAAGAATTAAGAATATTAAACGAATTTGGAATACCGATTGGGAATATGATATTTAAATGTGGAAAAGAAAACTTTAAACCCGACCTAATGAGTAATAATATAAAATTATGGAAGTATAAATATTTGATTGCTACACGGCGGTGGCTTAGATATAATATTATAGAAAAGCATTGTAATAAAATACTTAATAAGAAAATACGTCTTGATTCATTTATGCGCAGTAAGGCGACTTATCTTTATAAGATTGATAAAGTTCCTATTGAAAATATTCAGCAATTACTTGGACACGCGTCTATTGAAACAACTTCAATTTATACCAAAGTTGATCCCATGAGTAGTTTTGAGTTGATTAAAAATACTAAGGAGATTTAAATAAGGAAGTTATTATTCAGTGGTGGGACCGTATTTTTATGCATTGTTAAGTTTAAAAATATTGCATATTTATTAATGAGTGCTATTCCGAAAATAAATCACCTAGTGTTACGTAATAAATATGTTAGAGTTTTATCTTGGGAAGTTACCTTCCTCTATTCATCCTTCTTCTAGTTTATTTATCCCACCACGCCGATAAATTAAGAGCAATTCCTGTTTAATATTTTCTAACTCCAGAGTGCCCCAAAGTTAAATCGCAGAAGTCTTTTATTATCCCTATATTGTTTCCATTTTGTTTTCTATCCTTTGATACCCCTCGCTTTACCGTGTGGGGGTTTTATTTTTGAATTATTGAATTGAACTTCTTTGGGGAAAAATGCATATCTCTTTCAATTAAAGGTAATCCTCCTTGGGCTGCTGTCGCTAATTTATTAAAGCTAGCATAGCCCCACTCATTATTATTTGATCCTGTTACATATCCGAATAATGTATCTTTACCGTCAAATTCTGTAACATATAAAGTATATCGAGAATAAGGGGAAAATAACTTTAAATAAACAATTGGGTTCTTGGTATTCTCTTGCGAATATATTTTTGGGAGTTTTTTTCTCACATGCAGGGGAAGCAAAGCATGTCTTCTAATTCCTCTTAGGGGTTCTTTAAATAGTGTTAATCCTTTAACTGATCTTGCCAGAGCCACATTGGTTATTTTAACGTGCTTAATAATCTTTCTTTTTTTAATTGGGGTGTCTACCCCCTTAATATCACTTCTATTTCTTCTTCTTTCGTAATAGATATTTCCCGTCTTTGATCTTCTTTTGCCAGGGGATAACGCTTTTAGGTTTTTATCTCTAGCCATATTGCTAACGCCAGTTTGTCTGGCTGATCTTATTAATACCCTTGCTTTTCGCTTAGGTGTACTTTCTGGCATAATTATTTGCAGCTTGGTTAATGGTTTAGCAACCCTACTTTTATTTTTTCTCACGCCTGCCATTTCATATTATTATAATAATAAGGTTTATATATCTTCCTAATTACCTACATTGTTAAGTTAAAGGGAGCTATTTTATATTATTAATTTAAACAGGAATGCTATTCCTATTCAGTTAAAACAAAGGCTTAAGAACGCCCGTCCCATATTCAATATATGGTTAATGAAGCAAAGACCGAAATTATTGTAAGAAAATTTTTAGAGAAATATAAGGAAGATTTTGAGGACGGAGATAATAATTTTGTTATAATTGAAGAGAAGAAATCCGACAACCCAACAATAGACAAACTTCTAAAAACTGCTTCAAAAAGAGGAGATGGTGCTGGTTACCCTGAATTTATAATTAGTTTTCCAAATAGTGATATATTAATTGTTATTGAATGTAAAGCAGATTTGAGAAAGCATAAAAGCAAAACTATGAAAAATTATAGGGATTATGCTGTAGATGGTGCTTTATTATATTCATCTTATCTCTCTAAAGAATTTAATGTTATCTCAATAGGGGCTTCTGGAGAAACACAAAAAGAACTTTTAATTGATAATTTTTTACAAGTTAAGGGGGAGAAAAGGGCGAGAGATTTAAACATAAAAGAAATTTATGATTTTGAAAGCTATTTTGAATTATTAAAAAAAGATAAGATAAAAGAAAAATTTGATTTTCATAGATTAATGGAATATTCAAGAGTTCTTAATCAAAATTTAAGAGATAATTTTGAGTTTGAAGATAAATTAAAACCCTTAGTTGTTAGTGGTATTTTATTGGCTCTTGAGGATAGGGGCTTTTGCTTGTCTTATCCGACGAAGGAAAAACCTCTTGAAATTGCAGAGTTGATAATTAGCACCATTAAAGAAAGATTAAATAGGGATAATATTAAGGGTATAAAACAAAATACAATAGTTAGCACATACGGATTTTTAAAAAATAATACGCAAATAATAAATGATTTTGACGAGAAAGGAAAACCAAATACAAGCTTAAAAAATTTAATAAAAGAAATTGAAAGAAATGTCAAACCATTTTTACAAGATTATAAACAATATGATATTATCGGAATTTTCTACAATGAATTTTTAAGATATGCGAATGGAGATGGGGGTTTGGGAATTGTTTTAACTCCAAAACACATAACAGAGTTATTTGTTGAATTAGGAGAGGTAGGAAAAGATAGCGTTGTTATTGATAATTGTTGTGGAACTGCGGGATTTTTAATTAATTCTATGAAAAAAATGGAAGACTTAGCAAAGGGAGATAAAAAGAAAATAAAAGAAATCCATACAAAGCAGTTAATAGGTATTGAAAATAATTCTGCCATGTTTTGTCTTGCTTGTTCAAATATGATGTTAAGAGGAGATGGAAAATCAAATATAACTCAACAAAGTTGTTTTCAAACGCCAAAGGAAAATATAGAAAATTTAAAGCCAACCATAGCTTTTCTAAATCCTCCATATTCAAAAGATAATGGGCATAAAGAATTAGAATTTGTTTGGAATGCTTTAAGCTTCTTAGAACCTCATGGAACTTGTATAGCCATTGTTCCGCAATCTTGTGCGATGAATACGAAAAAGGGGAATGAAAATGTTAAAGATAGAATACTAAAACATCATACATTAAAGGCGGTTATGAGTGTTCCCGATAAACTTTTTGATGATAGTGAAAAAAGTGCGGTTACTTGTATTATGGTTTTTGAAGCCCATAAAGCCCATGCTGAAAACACTAAAACTTGGTTTGGATATTGGAAAGATGATGGTTATATTAAAGTTAGACCTTATGGTAGAATAGATTATAGACACCTATACCAAGAAAAAATAAAATATTTTTGGTTGGATAGTTATTTTGGAAAGAAAGAAATAGAAGGATTTTCTGTATTGAAAAATGTTAGTGGAAGTGATGAATGGTTGGTTGAACCATATATTAAAACTAAATTCAAAGATTTAAAAGATGAAGACTTTGAAAAAACATTATTGGATTACTCTACTTTTTTATATTCTAACAAATTAAAAGATAAGGTTTCAAGTGAAAGTCTAAATCCTAAAAAATTAAACATAGACTTTGATAAGTGGAAAAAAGTAAAAATTGGATTTAACGAAGTGGATAATCCGAATGGATTGTTTGTTGTTAATGGTTCAAAAACAACAGATAAAAAAATACTTGATGACAACAATAAGTTAGAAGAATTAAAATATCCTTATGTGACTACGCAGACAAGTAATAATGGGATTAGGGATTGGTATGATACTTTTACAGATGAGGGGAATATTTTAACTATTGATAGTGCAGTTGTAGGTTTTTGCTCATATCAACCATTTAATTTTACTGCTTCTGACCATGTGGAAAAGTTAGTTCCTAAGATTGAGATGAATGTTTATAGAGCCTTATTTTTAGCAACTATAATAAATAAAGAACAATATAGATATTCTTATGGTAGAAAATTTAATCAAGACAGAATAAGAGATACTGAAATAAAATTACCATTTAAAAATGGAGAAGTAGATTGGGATTGGATTGAAAATTATATTAAAGGATTAAGTTATTCAAAATATTTATAATTTAATTTCTAAGTGAATAATGCCTCTCTCTTTTATAAACACTTGATAGTTTATCTTCTTTAATAAATTTTGATTTGTTTTTATTTTTCATTATTTCTAAATATAATCTTGAACTTAGAGAAGAAATAGGTGTCGCAGATTTGAAGGTTATTTTTCCTCGTTTTATTATTTCGGAATAAATCTGTTTTGCAGTCATTGACTTTCTATTTTTTTTAAGTATTATCTCTGCCTCTTTTAATAATGTAACCATAAAAATATCAAGAAAATACATTATAAAAGATTAACTAACTTCAAATAAAGAGAGAAAACATAGGTTAATCATTTTTCGCCATCTCAATTAATCCAAGCCATTTATTAGGATTCTCCATCTTCAAATCAGTAGCCAATTCATAAGGGCAAACCCCGATAGCTTGATGTTTTCTAATGAAATTATAAAATATTTCGTAACCTTTCATAATCGTCTATGCCGATTCTATCCGACCATGAAATCCCCTAAAAGTTACAGTCCTTTCTCTTATTGAGTTGTGCATTCTCTCAACATAAATATTAAATCCTTCCCCTTTTGAAGCGATATGTTTATTATGAAAAATATTATATTTTCCTATTTTGTTATTATATCCCCAAGTCTGCTTTATTACTTTCTCATAAGCCGTATAGCCGTCTGTTGTGATAGTTGTGATGTAGCCTTCTGTTTTGTATTTGACTTTTTGCATAACTTCTTTTAATTCTTCTTGCCCTCGTGATTTAAAATATTTTGAACCAACCATATAACGAGTTTTGACATCAATAGAATCAATAAACCAATCTTTACTAACTCCTTCTTTCTTGTGGCTTATTCTTCTGTGATATTCCATTTCGTCAAGTTGAACTTCCGAGCCACCATTTATTTTTAATTTATCGGTAAAGCCACTTATCATTTTAGAATATTTTACAACCCAATTATAGATAGAAACATTAGAAGAATTATGAGGTAAAAATGCCTTAAAGTGTTCTTGAACTTTCCGAGTAGAAACTCCTCTATAAAACAAATCTAAAGCACAAGTTATTTTCTGTGGGTTATTTCTCATTCTATAAAAACCATCATCAATAACAAAAGCCTTTTTACATTCATTACAAAAATATCTTTGTATCTTTCCTCTGTTTTCTGTTTGCCTAAATCCTCTTTTCTTTGTTTTATTAGAGTTGCATTTAGGACAGCAAACTTTTTTAACTTCGGTTTTCTTATTTTTATTGTGTTTCATTTAATCGTGGGATACAAAAAGGGGGGTGTTCAAGCACCCTTCATTTTCTTTTTGTGTTTATTATTACCTTATGAGGTTATACCTATATAAGTAATAAAGACTATATAAACCTTCCGTTTCTAAGTATAACCTAAATAAGTAACATTTATAAAGTATAGTTTCTTAAATAAAGCATGGCAGAAATAGAAATAAAAGTAAGAGGTTACAAGTGTGAAAGATGTGGGCATGAGTGGATGCCAAGAAACAAAAAAGAAACTCCTGTCATCTGTCCGAAATGCAAATCTCCTTACTGGAACAAACCTAAGAAGAAATAATTTTTTTAGTTCAAATAGCTCCCTTTAACTTAACAATGTACTAATTACCAATCTATATTAGCTGTTTCTAGTTTACTTTTGTTAAACAATTTACTAAAAGTATCAAATCCTTCTATCTTCAAATAAAAGTTCAGCATTTTAAGTTTTTTATCGTCTGGGATCTTAATAATACTTAATTCGTTCCACAGTGCCTTTTTATCCTTAATCTTGCCCTTTCCTATTTTTTCGATTGCTCCTTGGACTATGTTCTCAGGGGTTTTATCTACCACTACTCCATACTTCTTTTTTTCCTCATCTGTTAAATCTCCAGTAGCCTTTTTTTTTCTAACTAAATCGCCATACTCTTGTTTTAGTTTTGCTGAAAAATCTCTAAACGCAATGCGTCCAACATATTCAGGATGAATAGTCGGGTTTACTATTGTTCTTGCGGGATCTTCTTTTAAATATTTGGATTCTCTTTCAAGTATTGCTTGAATATTTAGTCCAGTGCCTCCCTTCACCCCACTTCTTTTACAATATACCTCTCCAACTCCTCTTCTTACCCAAATCCACATAGTTAAATGACTTCCCAGTGCTGGATCAAATTCTTTTTCAAATGGCATACATAACAGATAAATATTAAATAATTTTCTATTCTGGTTTTTTCTATCCGCTACAGCGTTATTTATTTTACTAAACCACTTCCTACGATTGGCGACTCTTCTGGCTTCGTCTAACCATAATACCTGTCCCTCTTTTGTTATCATTTTATAAGCGAATTCGTCTGGGTCAATAATAAAGTTGTCATTTGCCTCAAACATTGTTGTTCCGTCGTTTAGAATAAAATTAGCCTCCTTTCTAGCGTGTTTGAAACAAAGTGTTCCCGTGAAAACTGATTTCCCGCTTCCAGTATCACCTGTAATTAAAACAAAGCAGTCTTTTTCAATCTTTAATCTACCTATCCACGATTCCCATAAAGCCCTATGTGACCACCAGAAATCATAAAATAATTTAGAATAGCCATGGGGAAATATTGTTTTAGACCTAGTTCTGTTAAAGTAATTCATTTATTGCATTCCTTGACTATTTAAATGTGGAAATGAAAAATTTACATCTCCAATATAGTTTTTACTCAAATGTATAACGCAAAATTGAAATCCATTTTGAGGAAACGTCTTGGGTGTGCCTATTAATAAAATATCCTTTGCCATCTTGTTTTTTATTTAGATCCCCTTATCTCTTTAATAATCATATATATTGCCCTGGATATTAAGACATAGAGTATTACTAAATAAAGACTAATCTCAGTTAGGTAGGGTTGATAATACATCCCCGAGAGAACAACCATAACCCAGCAAATAAGGGAGAGTTTTTTAATCCATGACAACTTTAAACAGCTCCTTATTATAGCGAATACCCCTTCCCTCTTATTTGTAACAACTTGATTCTTCTTATTCTTCTTATTTTGGGTTTTCATGCTTCGGACACTCTAGCAATAGCTTCTTTTTCTTTTTCTTTATAAGTTAGTTCCTCATCTTCTTCAATACCAGCAGATACTATTTTATTCGTTAGCATTAGAAGATAAACTTGCTCGTAGGAACTTTCTAAATCTTCTAACATTTCGTAAAAGTTATTTGTTAATTCGGATTTGGGTCCTTCCTTAGCTGAGATTGTTTTAATAAAGTCATCTGTTACCAGTTTAGTTTTGTCTGCCTCTAATATAGCCATCTTACAACTACTCAAAAAGTCTAGCCATTTTCTCATGGTATTATAATCGTTGGTGTGATGTTTAAATGGGTGCTGTTGTTGTTCTATTTCTTTTTTAAATTGTTTTTTCCATTTCTGTAAACTTCTAAAATATATTATTGGTCGTGAAATTGTTATCATCTCTCGCTGAGCTGATATAATTAGATTTAAGGCCCTTACCTGGTTAAATCTTCTATCGTTATCATTTATCTTGTCTATCCCAGCAACTGACAGTTCCCCAGTTCTTGCCTGTTTCATTGAATCCCTATGCCTAATTAATATTTCGAGTGTTATCTCTTTAGATATTTCTTTATTGGGATTAAATACCTTTATATCTCCATGATCCCCCATTAGCTATAACTCCTATACTTATCCTCGTTTCTCTCTGTTCCTTGAAGACTTTCTTGTGCCTTTACGCTATCGTGTGTTAGTCTGTTCTCTGTTCCTTGAATTGAACGGGAATAATTAGCTTGAATTCTCACCCATACGTCCAAAAATATCTTATGATTTAGGGACTTCATTCTTCCTTGTCTTGCATAGTTCAAAGAGCCATTGTTATTATTATATCTCCCATATTGATACTCTGCTATTCTTCTAAAATAATATTCTATTTCTTCATATAATGCATCTAGTACCTCCCCAATTTTATCCAAAGGTATCCATCCCAATTTTATATCTGCTGATAAATGACTTTGGATTAATCTAACAATATTTTCTCCTTCTTCGTCTGTGAAACAATGCTCTTCTTTTCTTTTAAGTTCCCATTGATGAGTCGCTTTATTAAACACGTCTTTGAATCCCCTTACGTCCCTTTCTAATTCTACAAACTTATTTTCCAGTATAAAGTGATGAAATGATTCGGGTTTTTGTGAGCTTTGAATATTTACCTCAGCGTCGTTCTTATGACTAAAATCATTATCAAAGTTATCATTAATAGAATCTTCAATAGCTTCTTCGGGGTGGAATCTGCTCTTATCTATTGTTTCATTTCTGTCGAATTTACTATCATCCAGTGTCTCATTTATTATTTCGCCAGCCACTTTTGCCGTGCTTTTGAATTTATTTAAATATTTACCCATCTCTATTTGTTAATTCGTTTAATATTTTAGCTATCTTCCAAGATACTAAGAGAGGTATGTTAAAAGCTAAGTTAATTAATAAATGATCAATCGCATACCTTGTATCAAAATAGTATAATCCTAACGCTACTAAATCTGTTAGCAGTAGGAGATATAATATAATTTCAGTGCTAGTTAATAACTTTGTGCCCATGTTTTATTGACGCCTCCGCAATATATTTTTTGTTATTTTTTCCGTTGTCTACTTGGAGAACTATGCCATTATTAAAACATTCTATTAACTCTTCTTGGCGTTTAGTTAATTTGTCTTTTTTATATTGTTTTTTAAATAGGTTAATCATTTATATTTGACTTGTTATTTATTAATCTCCGTAAATTATTCGTTCCAATAATTTCTTTTATTACCGGCATCATTAACGATTGGGTATTAACGGTTGCATCTATTGTCGTCATTGCTGTTCCCAAATCTTTCATGGCGGCTGCTGTAGCTTGTGCTTCTTGTGCTTCGCTCTCATGCACTTCCCCCCATTTCTGAATTGCCACGATTCCCATAATAGTTAAACATATCATACCAACAACCATAAAGGCATATTTCGCAATCTGCGACCATTCCAATCTTTTATTTACTTTATTGATGTTCTGGAATTTTGCCCTTAACGTTGAAATAGTAATATCAACCTCAGCATGGGTAGCACTTACATTTGCACAGCTTTTATCTGGATTAAAAAACTCTCCCTTATTGGTATATATCCTATTGTTTGTGTCTATGATGATTGAATATTCGTTATGTCCAGTATAGGTGTCTAGCGCTGGAAGTAAGTAACATCCTAATAATGATTTTTCTAATTCAAATACTTCTGCCCCTTTAACCAGAGGAAACCTTCGCATATTGATAATATATGTATCTGTTAGTCTGTTGTCTGAAAGCACTCTTCTAACTTTTAATACGTGTGTCCATTGTTCTTTTTTGGTTCTTATTTTATGTATCCACCAAACGATTCCTATTACTCCAAAAATAACTACAAGTGGAATTAATACCCAAGCAAATTTGGCCATGCCACTAATTCCACTTGAAAATATATTTATTGCTGGGTCTAAACTATCTACACTCATTGTTTTATATCCTCTATTAGCTTGTTTATATATGCAGATGATGATATTCCTTTGGTTTTGGCACAATGTTCTAACTTTAATTTGTTTTTTATTTTTAGAGAAAATGATTTTATCGTTATTAGCTCATTAATGTTTGTTTCCATGCATTAATTAATAATTAATAGTTTATATATATTTCGGGCGGGTGGGCTTTGTTTAACAAGTAGCTTGTGTTTAGAAAGTCTATTATTATTTAGAATTTAATTTGGCAACATCAATATCATTATCTTTATATTTTTTCCATCTTTGATATACTTTATCTTTTTTATTCCAAGGTATTCTAATTGACCATTCTATGTGGTTATTTTCTTTATCATCATATAATTGTATTCTTCCAAGATGTCTTCCAAGAAAATATTTCATACGACCTTTATCTTCTAAGTCTTCTTTATCTGGAATATAAAGATATATTACCGCCTTAAGGCATCTTCTTTTTTTAGTAGCCATAAATTAATAACTAAGAGAGATTTAATATACTTTTTTGTTTAGAAAGTCGGTTGATATTGGGGCTTATTAAACAAAGCCGGGCGGATGTGTATCTAAATAACGATAAATATATAATAATAAGGGTGTGGGACTTTCACCCACTCTACGGAAAATATCCGTAACTAAAAAAAATAACTTCTTTACCTAAGCCTCGGAGAGATTAGGCAGTGATACTTTGTAATCCTGTACCTTTGTCAAATAGCTTCTTAACATAACCAACCAACCATACAACTCCTACGATTGTCCCGATTATAGCTAAGAATCCAATTAGACCACTAACGAATAAACCGAAGTTTGCTGATAACTCCGTTACGTTAATAATTGTGATACTGGAGAAGATTGTGTTTGCCAATAATGTTCCTACAATTAATGCGGACACAACAACCATAATAACAACAGCCATTACAGTAGTTATTGACTCCATAATCTCTTTAGATTTCATTTAATACACCTCCGTTAGTAAATAATGTTTTGGGAAGATTATCATAAGCTAATTATATTATAATTATTTATAAAGTTAAGTAGTCGATAACTACCACATATTATTAAACTTATTTATAATGTACTAACATAAACCAAGAAGCTAACGTCATTAAAATATAAAACCCTACCCAATACCCATGAAGAATAACCATTGTTGAATTAATAGATGTTATTACTAGAGATAAAATAAATGAAGCAAAAGACATGGCGGCCAGAGAATGCCAAAATCTCTTTTTTCCTGTTGTTTTTAGAATAGAGAAATAAGAACTAGCTGTTCCCAATATCCAAATAAAAAATAGCATTACGGGAAAGAACGGAGGGACTGACGTAACAACCGATTCTATAACTGGTATAGCCCCAACACTTTCATTAAAGTCTCTTATTGTTAAATATTTCTGCATTATAATCCATTCCTTACTGCTTTAATTGTTAGGTAAAGGAGTGTTAATCCCATCATCCCAGCGAATACAGATATGAGTATTTCTCCAGCCGTGCCAAATAATATAAACCCCATAAATACTTTTGATGCTTCGAAGAATCCTTTTATTGTCCCAGCTTCTCCGTATGAAGTGGCTACCGAATCTCTACTACCTAAATCTCCCAGTTCAGGATTGGTCTTAGATGTAATATTTAATAATACATTAGAGGAATCTTCTAATTGGATTAGTCTTGTTCCCGTTATTTGCCGTGCCTTATTAAACTCATTTTTGGTATTTCCCAGAGCATCTGGATTATTATTAAATGAGAATAGCACAGCAAAGGAGAGTAAGGAAAAAAAGAGCAATCCAAACAATGTCCAATTTATAGCAATATCTTTAAAGTTATCATTAACCATTGCTTACCTATCCTCTTGTGACGATAATTTAAATATTAAAATGCCTGCGGCGACTATTAACCAAATAATGCTACCTAATCCCATGGACAAATCAATCCCATTTATTAACCATATCGATCCTGCTAATACTAATGTTATGATTGAATTTATAACAATCCATTCGGGACTAGAAAAGGCCATTCCTATTAAACTTAAAGCCAGTATAAATACAATAAATAAATTATTGCCCAAAAAATCTATTTTATTATCTTTATAAATTGTATAAGATTCAATGGCCTCCAAGTCACCTCCTTTATGAATTTCTAATGTTACTGCACTATCCCCAATCATATTTGAATAAGAACAGTCTATAGATCCAGCTGAAGAAGTTATACTTTGATTGCACAAAGATACGTTCCCGAATGTATCAGTTTGAGTTAATAAGATATTTATATTATCTGGAGTTCCGCTTGGTATAATAAACGTCGTCGTGATTGTTTCGTTTATGCTCGATACCAAATAGGTAAAATCCTTTAATGTTTCTAATGTTACAGAATTTTGAGAGTCTATCCTGCCAAGTAAGTTTTCTGTGCATTGTCCACTTAATTCATTTTCACATTTAAATGCTAAATTATCAAAAATGTCCAATACTACACCCTGTTTTACAACCGTAGCACGATAAACATTATTATTTAAATCTATGTGAGATATGGAGGTTCCTAACGCCGATGTTGTTGGTGCCTCTACGACTTCATAAATATTATCTCCTATATATTTTCTTTGTAGTTGGATAACTGCGTTCTCTACTGATATTAAATTGTCGTCTTGGTATTTTAATAAAAACTCTGTTGAATCATTTAATGCCAAATCAAATACTGTTAAATAGCTTGGATAGTTTTCTAAATCTGCTCTTTGAATATTATAAAATTCTGCTGCATAATCTGGGGCGGAATATCTTATTTCTGTATCTAAATAATAATTGCCCCATGATGAATTGGGTGTTAGGCAAATTGCCCCAGAGCTTACAGATTGGAAACTGGTATTAATTGATTCCACTGTTTCGTTTGTAAGTTTTCCTATTAATTGTGCGTTTAATTCTATATCCCCGATTAAAATCCCCCTGGTCTTTTCGTCTAATAAAGAGATATTTAATAATAAATCTTCTCCTGCCCCACACTCTTTAAAATTTGTATTTAATACCAATTGAATTTTAGAATTTAAAAGATATGTTTCTCCATTTATTACTAAATAGAAGCCTAGTGATAAATTAGTGTCTGAATTTACTGCTGGGGCTGGCAGTGAAGTACTAATTTCATACTCTCCACTAGCATAACTTATAATTGTGGTATAATTTGTATTGTTATACTCGAATATTGCCTGCGATATGGCATTCGATCCTCCTAGTATTACTTCCGCATTAAAAACGTTAAGTGCTCCTTCATAAATTGAAGTGTTATAAATTACGTTTACTTTCTCAAATAAATAACTCCAAGTTGTGGTATCGTCGGCGATTAGTCCAAATGTATCATTGGCATAAACTATTATAGTATTTTGTCCTTTTGCATATGTAAAGTTGGCATAAGTTGAATTGCAATCTAAAGTATTATTAGTTCCATTATAGGTATACCAGCATTTATCTAAATGCTCGGTTAAATTCTGTCCTTCCTCTGATATATTATAACATAAGGTTTCCTCTATATTAGCTGTTCTATTATAAACTCCCAATGGAGCTGTAATATTTACAGACGGTGCAGTAAAATGGACTACAAAGCTTCTGTTGCTTGCCATAATACAGGGTGTAGCCCCGCACGTTTTGGCACTCCATATATAATTGCCCTCGTCAAAAGTATTCGTCCAATTAGTTACTACGCTTGTATTTGAATCTAACGATGTAAAGTTTGAACAAATTAAAGCATTATCTGTAGCGTTCCATATATATAAGGTAATATTATCCATTTGAGTAAATGCTATTGAAGATGAATTTACAGAAAAATTTATCGTTGGGTTAATTGAGTTAAAGTTATTTATTGGAGAGAGCAAAAAGGTTTTTATTCCTGCAATTTCTTCTTCTGCTCCTGCCGTAAAATTGGGTGCTGTCTGAGTGTATAGTTGATTGATTTGCGTTGTGGTTAGGGATTTGTTGTAGATAAAAACTTCATCTATTTTTCCATTAAAATAAGAAGACGGAGTGGCTCCACCATTCTGAATACCCAAATAAGTCCCAACAGCATTTTCATTAGATATTCCACTAGACTTTGCCGTAGTGCCCAATAGCGTACCGTCCACATAAACCCTAATATTAGAACCATCGAAAGTTCCAACCACATGATACCATTGCCCTGAAGATAAAGTTGTAGAACTTTCAGCATAACCCGTATTGGGGTCTGTTCCATCAGAACTAATAGTGAACCTCAACTTATCATTAAGAACATATAAGGCATAGGATCTACCATTCACATCAGGAGATTCCCAGAGCCATTTACCTGCTATAAATTCAGTAGAACCCGTAGTATTTTTATATATCCAAGAACTTATAGTTATAGCAGAAGTTGGAGTTATCCCTGTTCCTAAATTTACATAATCACTAGTCCCATCAAATTCATAACTCCCATTAATATAGCCACTACTTAGACTAGCACCAGTTACGGTTCCATCGTTACTTCCAACAAAGTCATTAGCATTAGCGTCTAAATAATAAGCACTAACAGGATTAAAATAAACGTCACTTGCTGAGCTTGTGCTTTCTGCTTCTGAATTTCCATAGTATCTTTTCGAGCAGTTTTCTGCTAAGTTGTTTACTCTAAATTGCCCGTAGATTCCAAACTTAGCCTCTAGCGTATGATTAAATTCCAAACTATCATTATAACAGGAAATAAATCTAGTATCGTTCCAGTCTGTGTTATCGTTACCAGTTTTGTTAATCATCATATAAGTTATGTTCCCTGTTAGGTTTGTATATTCTTTTCTGTATTCCCAGTTTGAGTTCCACCAATTCCACGAAACCAATTCTTCTCCGAATATTGTTATAATCCAATCCACTTTATTTTTCAGATATTTCTTGGCTGATATTTCTAATTGGTAATCTCCTATTATTTCTTCTCCATTATATTCTTCCCAAATAAATGCCTGTTTTGATTTGGTTTCTGTTCTTATTAAGTTGGCATGGCAAAGCAATGAAGTATTAGAAACATTAGAAGTATTGTTATTTATTATTGCTTCACATACTTCTTCATAAATAGGAACATCATATTCTACTAGTTCTTCGCGCCCTATTCTAAATGTTAAGTCTTTAATATTAGTTATTTGATTTCCCTTTCTGTCTATAAATTTTATTTCATCTAGTAGGGTTCTAGGATCATAAAAATAACCCTCTAAAATTGCCTTACAATTAATTAAGCACTGGTCGGTATTATATATTAATTTAATATCTGCTCTATCTCCACCAAATAACCAGTTTGGTAAATAAGAATCAATATCATAGCTTCCATATTCTCCATCTGATTCATTAAACTTTGATACGTCTAATAAATCAGCACTAACAAAACCAATTAAAAATGATATAAATAATATAAATACGAGATTATTTATTGATTTTTGCATTTGGCACCCTGAAATATCGTTTACATTTTGAACAACAAATAAATCCTTTCTGTTTTGTTTTCCATCCATACTTACATCTAGGACATTTAACTGGTATACTAATATTGTCCCCTACCCTTACTCCCTGCTCTCTAATCATAATAATATTACTAATTACTACTATTTAAATATAATTAATGAAATTGGTTGTTCTTGGGATTGGATTGCTTTTCTTGTAGTAATCGCTTCACGGATTCGTGTTTCAAATTGCCTCACTGTTTTATATTTTGTCATTATCACCCAAAAGCCTCCGCCTCTTTCTCACTCAAATCCTTCTTCATCTCCGCCATAGCTTCCTTAATCAAATTATCATCAGGAATCTCACCAGAAGAATCACTAATCTCATCAAGCGACAAACCCATCTTAATCATCTCCTTATGGGCAATATTCAAATCATGCCTCAACAATCTAATCTCATTCCTCAATCTCAAAACCCTCTTCCCAAGCCTCTCCGTTTTCAAATCTCTAAACTCTGGGTTATCTCCCCACATTGTAACAACAGCCTCTCGAAGCATTTCAGATTGATTACACCCTTTCTTAACCTTCCTCTCAAAAATTTCTCTAACTGGGTCGCCAATAAGCCCAGCATTCATAGAAATCCGCATATATGGGCTTTTTTTCTTGTATTTTTTTATCGCCATTTTTTGTTTTTTTGTGCATAACAAAAGTTATGCAATGAGTTTTCCCAAACCAAAAACTTTTTTATTTTTGATTTTGTGTTTTCTTCGGAAATTTCTTCGGAAATATTAAAAAACTCTAAAGTAAGTAAAACCGTCTTTTTACTAAAAAATAACAAATCAACCTAGAGTTTAGATTGAAGTCGTTTACTTACTCGAGTGTGCATAACTTTTGTTATGCAGTTTTGTTGCGCTAATCTTCTTTTTTCAAATTGTTCATTAAAGGGTTTACAAAATTCCCTAAATCCAAAATCTAACAGAGATTTTTTAACATCATTAATTTCCATCTCTCACCTCTAATATATAGGCAACGATAAGGCACACTAAAAAAATCAATGGTCCCAATAAAACTGGAAATGTTAGTCCAACCGAACCAAATAAATCAATCGTAAAAAGACTAATCCCAATTATCAAGAACCGAAAAAACAACATAGTTCCATGTTCTACAACACGGCTCCAACTAACATTCATCTTTATACCTATCATAATTTTTAAAAAAACAAGTGCACCCTGAAAGAGATCTCAAAGTCCAAGTTACTGCATTTTTACCGAATTTAATTTTAATTTGCTCTAATTTCATATTTTAAACCACCTTTTTTTCTTAACAAACAAGGAGGGCAGTTAATAGATTTAATTATCTGCCACATCTTCTTCTTTTCACAAAATATTTCAAAATGTAATGTAAAATCATCTTTCAAATAATCCGAAATGTCTTCACCATGTATTAAATCTGCTGAACGGCACTCATTAACATCAGAAATCCGAACCCTCTCTCCTTGTTCCTCGCTCTTTTTATCCATAACTAAATAATTAATATATTCTTGTTTCATTTCTCATCCCCCACAACTTTCTCTTTTCCACAATCAGCACATCGCATTCTATTCTCAAAATACTCAACTGGATACCCACAAATCTTTTTCCAATTATGCTCCCCACCATTCAAACAATCGGCTTTATAGGATGAAAAGGTTGGGTAGTAATCTATTATAAAAATAAAATTTTTTCCGCATTCCTCACACTTATGTTCATATTCCGTATCGGGACTATGGCAATCATCAAAATAATCTCCACAATCATGTTCACAATAAGGGCATTCACAAGTCATCAACCAAAGCCTCCGCGAAATTATTAAAATTATTACAGGGGGATCTTTCAAAATCCCCTTGCTCTTTTGTCGTCAATTTGAGGCAAATGCAAGCCTCGTTATTTTTAAAAAGAGCGGGATAGTGATGATTAATTACCACAATTAACTCGCCGATTGTGGAACATTGGTTTTTCAAGGAATTATGGATTTGGGATCTTATTTTTTGCATTTTTTATTGTTTCGTTAGCTTTTTCAACCTTTTAATTTTATTCGATGTAGTCCTGACATATTCCCCAATCAAACGCCTAATC
>LGOV01029879.1_pt1 | contig 21033 bp, 19 predicted proteins | sample 469881 | NCBI WGS metagenome assembly LGOV01 (sample SAMN03857199, study PRJNA290197) | marine sediment metagenome | biome: marine cold seep biome; feature: cold seep; material: marine sediment; isolation source: sample #5579, elevator 3A push core 41 containing 12 cm of sediment... ...
GTAGGCAGCTTTACTTTAAGCCATTTTGGTTTTCTTATTGGTTTTACCTCTTTTACTTCTTCCATCTTATTAATTCCACTTTTTACCAAAGTTAATACTTACATAGAAAGCCAAAAAGTAGCTATAGTTTTCTGCTTTAGCCATAATTGGTACTTTCTTAAAATAATAATCAACTACCATTCCTGTCTCAATTTTCCCAATTTTTTGAGTAGAAATCTTATAGTCAAAATTGAGGCCAAATTTAGCATAAATTCCTGGGTAAAATGCTATTTCACTAAAACCTTTTGAAAATGGAACACCACCAACTATGTTGTTTAAATTGTGCTCATTAGGATCATAACGTTCTGTCGCTACATCAACAAAACCACTAGATGGAGCAGCTTTGTTTATTTCTAAATAAATAGGTTTTACACCTCCAAGTGATAGCCCTCCGTAATAGAAGTAATTTATTTCGATTGAACCAAGATCAATTTTTTCGGCAATTTCATGGTTNNCCTATCCCAAATCGCAATACATATAACGAATTTAACTTTCCGTAGGCAAATGTACTACCTCCAATATAGTAGTAGTTATAGTCATTTACTTCTTTTGGATGGCGTATCATTACAATATCTGCCTCAAAACCTCTTTCAAAAAATGCTGTTGGCGACCAACTTTTACGAGCTGTAATAGAGTAACCGTTTGTGTTGAATGAAAATCCTGCTTGAAATTCTTTTAAATAGATTATACCTTGGAGTTCGGTTCCTCCAATTTTTTCTTCATTTTCTCTTGTTTGAGAAATAATATTTGATGGAGCAAACCATACAAATACAATTAAAACAAATCTGAAAAAGCGAGTTTTCACTATTCTTGTTAGCATATTAAGATTTATAAATAGGTTTTCGAAGATAATACTTTTTGAGTAAAGTATTGAAATGCTTGCATGCTTAATTTAATACTGTTAGATAATATTAAGCTAGTTTCTTAATTCACTATTTTGCTCAATATATTCGACTAGTAATTTTCTACCTCGCATTATCCTAATCTTGACATTATTAATCGGAATCTTTAAATTTTCAGAAATTTCCTTATAACTACAATGGTTAAGGTATCTTAATTTTAAAATTTCAGAATAATTTTGAGGCATGAGGTTTATTATTTTCTTTACCTCATTATCTTCTTGGCTTTCGATTAGCTCTTCTTCTGGTGATAGAGATTTTGATTTGAAATCCATCTTAAATTCATTTCCAGATTCGTCTGTGAAAATTTCATCTACTGATACAGTTGTGTTTTTTTGTTGTCGGAAAAAATCTATTAATGTATTATGAGAAATAGTTGAAATCCATGTATTGAAAGAAAACTCACTATTATAAGTTTCTAGCTTTTCGAAAGCTTTTGTGAAACTTATTAATGCTATATCTTCAAGAGCATAATCGGGAGCATTTTTTATTTTTAATGATTTAATAATATCATCCCAATACAATTCCATTAAATCAGAAAATGCTTTCTGGCTACCTTTTATAGCTCCTTTTATAAGAATAGTTGTCTTTGTTTGCTTATTTAGTGCCAACGTTTTGGAAAAATTATTTTGTTAGAAATAAAAATTACAATTTGTAAGATAATCAATAATATATCAAGGAAAGGCACAAACAGTATTAAATCTTTTTCATTTAGCTTGGATGAAGAAATTCCAATTGTAGTAGTATATATAATCATTCTTATTAAAAAAATAGATAATACAATTACAAGGTTGATTTTTAGAACTAATAATATTATTAAGAAAGTAAAAAATAGTACATGACTTAAAGTTTGTAGCCCTAGTAAACTTTTGGTTTTTTTAGAATAATGATCAGAAGTGGTATAATGTCTTCTTTTTTGAGTAAACCAACTACTCCATGTATTTGGAGCTTCAGATATAGTTATTGAATCGCTCGAAAAAACAATTTCAGTGTTTTTCTTTGTTCCATTTTTATTAATAAATAAATCATCATCCCCAGATGCTAAATCCATATGGCCATAAAAACCATTATTATCAAAAAACAGATTTTTTTTATAAGATAAATTTCTGCCAACTCCCATGTAAGGAGTAAATAGTTTGGCATATGAAAAGTAGTTTGAAGCTGTTAATACAGTTTCGAAACGTATAATTTTATTTAGTAAACCTTTTGTTTTTTCGTAAGCTCCATATCCTAATATTATACTTTTATCATCGGAATATGCACTCATCATTGAATTTATCCAATTATTAGAAATGGGTTTACAATCGGCATCAGTAAATAATAGGTGATTATGCTTTGCACGTTTTATCCCCATAGTAAGTGCAAATTTCTTCCCTCTCCAAAATCTTTGATTCTCTACAACATCAACAACTGTTATATTTGAGTTTTTAGTAGCAAAGGTTTCCATTATTTCCAAAGTCTTATCGGTAGAAGCATCGTTTATTAAAACAATTTCATACTCGCTATAATTTTGAATTTCAAGTTTTTTTAGAAGAGAAGGGAGAGTGTTTTCTTCATTTTTTGCGCATATAATAACCGAAACAGCATCAGTTTTTGTAACTAATGCTGTTTCAGGTGATAAAATAAATTTCCAATTTATCAGTAAATAAAATATGTGAATTACTGATATTGAAATAAATGTGTATAAAAGTATATTCTCAATTATCATTTAAATAATATTAAGAAGCACTACTACCTATTTTGAATTTTTTAACGAAGTTACTAGCTTTTGTACGTTCGCAAGTATGAAGCTCATCAGGTACTCTACCACAAAAACTACAAGAATCTCCCTCAGGGTTTATTGTAGGATTTTGTGAAGCACAAGTGCCATCAAATTTACCTCCAGTTTTTACCCATATTTTGATGGCCAAACCAGCGAATCCAATACCTAATAAAACAAATACTATTAAAAATAATTTTAGCATTACCATATCTTATATTTTGAGCGACAAATTTAATTTATTTTTTCTTTTTATGAGTCTAATTTTGATAGACTTTTAGTATTGTTCGTCACATAGTTATGTGACAATGTTTTTTCTTTTTTAGAGATGATAGTATCATGTAATTAAAGGATGATCTTAGGCTATCTAAAAAAATATATTAATCAATCAACTAATCAAACAATATTTACCTCAATTTCTAAATTAATATCAAACTTGTTATTAATATCTTGTTTGATTTCTTTAGCTAAATTTAGAATATCTAAACCACTTGCATTGCCATGGTTAACAAGTACTAAAGCTTGATTTTTATGTACACCAGCATCACCTTTTCTATAACCTTTCCATCCTGATTTTTCTATAAGCCAACCAGCAGGTATTTTCACATCACCACTTTCTAAGGTGTACGATGGTACATTTGTATATTCTTGTTGTATTAGACGAAACTTCTCAGCTGAAATTACAGGATTTTTAAAGAAACTTCCAGAATTTCCAATTTCATCGGGGTCGGGTAATTTTGATGTTCTTATCTCTGTAACACAATTACTAACATCTTTTGGCGTTGGGTTTGTTATTGCCTTTTCTTGGAGCTTTGTTTTTATAGCACCATAGCTAATGTTTAATTTTCCATTTTTTTCTAACTCAAGATAAACATCAGTAATAATGTACTTCCCTTTTTCTGATCTTTTGAAAACAGATTCTCTATAACCAAAATCGCAATCAGATTTGTAAAAAGTTTTGATTTTACCGGTTGCAATCTCAAAAGCCTCTAATTTGTAGAAAGAATCTTTTAGTTCAATACCATAAGCTCCAATATTCTGAATAGGGGACGTGCCAACATTTCCAGGTATTTTCGATAAATTTTCTAAACCAAATAACCCTTGTTTTATTGTCCATAATACAAATTCGGGCCAATCTTCACCAGCACTTGCTTTTACAATTACTTTGTTGTTTTGTTCGGAAATTATGTTTTTGCCTTTTGTACTGATTTTAAGTACTAACTTATTAATATCCTTCGTCAGGAGCATATTACTTCCAAATCCAATAACGAAAATATTGTTTAAAAAACCTTCTGTAAATAATTCGGATAATTGTATTGCAGAAGTAATTTCTACAAACTTATCTGCATTTACATCAATACCAAAAGTATTGTATGGTTTTAATGATATGTTTTCTTTAATAATCATATGTTATGATAAATGCTTTTGGCTTTAAGGTTGTTTATCACTCAAATTTGCATTTATTGAGCTTCAAATATATCTGCAAAAATATTGGTTTAAATTGATTTTTAAGTTTTTGATGTATTTTTATTTTAGATTCATTTTGGTTAGAGCGATGCTTCGCAGTTGGTGTTAGGTATATTATACCAATCAAACATCAAAATGTACAGTTATCTCTTTATCTTTTTGGTTCTACCCTTATTTGTGTGGATTCTCTAATTTAGCATCCCCGTATATTGAGCGGAATTCCCATAGTAAAACAAAGGGAGTGTAGTCGAAATATCTATATCAACAGAGTTAGTAATATGTTGACATATTTGTAATAGACCTTTCGACTTCGCTTTGGCTTCGCTACCCATGACGACTTCTATTTTTAGATGTATTTCTTTGCGTTTGCTTTGCGAAAACACTTTGCGAACTTTGCGTGAAATAGATTGTGCTTTTCACGCAAAGACCGCTAAGGAAAGAAACCGCAAAGATCGCAGAGCTTAACTCGTCATTAGCTCATTGGAGTTTTTTCTAAAAACTTAGGGCTCAAGGTGACGTAAATTCCACAACATTCGTGGTAATCCTTTTATATAAAGCTTACAGCCTAAACCCTAATGTATTTTTATACCATTGCCTATCAGTATAAACTGATTATCTTTGCAGAGGAAATTTTTAAAAAATAAATATGATTAATCAACCACTATTATCCGATTGGCTTCCGATAACAAAAAAAGAAATGAAACTTAGGGGATGGGAAGAATTGGATGTAGTATTAATTACTGGGGATGCATATATTGATCATCCATCGTTTGGGGCGGCAGTAATTGGTAGAATTATAGAGGCTGAGGGTTTTAGAGTTGGTATTATTCCACAACCAAATTGGCGAGATGATTTACATGAATTTAAAAAATTTGGTAAGCCGAAAATGTTTTTTGCTGTAACGGCAGGAAATATGGATTCAATGGTTAATCATTATACTGCTGGTAAGCGTCAACGTTCTAACGATGCGTACACACCTGGTGGCGAAAAGGGTTATAGACCCGATTATGCAAGTGTAGTGTATACCAAAATACTGAAAGGCCTTTATCCAGAAGTACCTGTTTTACTAGGAGGAGTAGAAGCTTCGTTGCGACGAGTTACTCATTATGATTATTGGTCTGATAAATTAAATCCTACTATTTTAGAAGATAGTGGAGCTGATATTTTGGTTTATGGAAATGGCGAAAATCCACTCCGTGAAATACTTAGACTATTAAAACGTGGAGTTCCGTTTAGTTCGCTTAAAACAATTAAGCAAACTGCAGTATTAGTTAATGAAGATGAAAATTTACCTAAGAATAAAAAGGTAGAAGATGTTGAGTTGTCTTCGCACCAAGAGTGCTTAGATGATAAACTTAAATTTGCTCGTAATTTTAAAACTGTCGAAATAGAGTCGAATAGAGTAAATGCAAGGAGGATAATACAAAAAGTTGGTGATAAGAATTTAATTATTAATCCGCCATATACAACAATGACAGAGAAAGAAATAGATTTTTCTTTCGACTTGCCTTATACTCGTATGCCTCACCCTAAATATAAAAATAGAGGGGCTATACCGGCTTACGAAATGATTAAGTTTTCGGTTAATATGCATAGAGGGTGTTTTGGGGGGTGCAGTTTTTGTACTATTTCGGCACATCAAGGTAAATTTATATCGTCACGATCAGAGAAGTCTATTATGGCCGAGGTTGATGCAATGACAAAAATGCCTGATTTTAAAGGGTATTTGTCTGATATAGGTGGGCCATCAGCTAACATGTATAAGATGAAAGGTAAGGATTTATCTATTTGCGATAATTGTAAAGCACCATCATGTATAAGTCCTGTTGTTTGTAAAAACTTAGATACTTCACACGAAAGTTTAATTCAACTTTATAAGAAAATTGATGCTCATCCTGATATAAAAAAGGCATTTATTGGTAGTGGAATCCGTTATGATTTGTTGGTAAAAGATTTCAATAAAAATGCTGATGAAAAGGTAATGGATAGGTACTTGGATCAGGTGCTTACAAGACACGTTTCGGGTAGATTAAAAGTTGCTCCTGAACACACTTCTGATAATACTTTGAAAATGATGAGGAAACCATCGTTTAAGTATTTCAAGAAATTTACAGAAAAGTTTAATGAGATAAACAGAAAGAAAAGTTTAAAACTTCAGCTAATACCATATTTTATTTCGTCACACCCTGAATCTAGTTTAGAAGATATGGCAAATCTTGCTGTAGAAACTAAGCAGATGGGATTTGAGTTGGAACAAGTTCAGGATTTTACACCAACGCCTATGACGGTGGCAACTGTATCGTATTATTCTGGATTTCATCCTTATACTTTAAAACCTGTATTTACTGCAAGAACTAAAGAGGAAAAGAAAGACCAACACAAATTCTTTTTTTGGCATAAGTCGGAAAATGTCAAGTGGATTAAATCAAAACTTAAGAATAGGTTAGATTTATTGAAGGATTTATTACCAAGTGTAGGTAATTCTGATTTGAAACCAAAGAAAGATTATAGTGGTAATTCAGAGAAAAAGGATAGACCCAATAAAAAATATAGAAGAAAAAGTAGATAAAAAATAATCGGATGGAGTTCGTATTTGATAACGAAATTCATCCGATTTTTGCTTTACATGCTATATCTCGCAAAAAATAGAGATACAGTTTCAAGCAAAATTTCATTACAACTGTACAAAAGTATAACTACGACAATATTTTATTTGTTAACAATATTTTCCATTTACCTACTACAAACTACATAGAATCAACTAAAGAAGTTTCTGACGTAGCATAAATTCTAATTGCTCGTTTGCAATTTTCAACTTCTCGGTTAATTCTTTGTTTTCCTTTCTTAATCTGAAAAGTTGGTAAGAGTTTTCAATAGTAATTCTTAATTCATTATCATCCCAAGGTTTTTGGTGGTAGTAAAATATTTTCCCTTTGTTGATAGCATCAATAACCGCACTAATATCACTATATCCGGTAAGTAAAATACGTATAGGTTCAGGGTAGATTGGAATAATATATTCAAGAAACTCAACACCTGTCATTTGTGGCATGCGCTGGTCTGTTACAATAATATTTATATCATTATTTTCAAGAATATTTATTCCTTCAAAGCCAGAACTTGCAGTAAAAATTTTAAAATCCCTTCTAAAAGTAGCTTTGAAAGCAGTTAAATTGTGTACTTCGTCATCGATGTATAAAACTTTTATATCTTTATTCATTATCAAAGAAAAATATTAGATTACATAATATTAAAAATGCTACTGTAGAACTTCATATTTAAAGTTCAGAATTATAAATCTACGTAAAAAATGGATAAAGATAAAAACAAAGGCTCGTTTATTTTTGAACCAATACTTTTTAAACCTAGTAGTGAAAGTGGTTTTAGGGAGATTGAAGCCTTAAAAGAAAGAAATCATCCTACTATTGTAGATGAATTTGACTTACAGTTGAAGGAATATTTTATGATAAATAATCTTGGTTTATTATCAGATAAAGAAAAGTATAAGTATAGTTTAGACGAATATTTGCAAGAATGCACAGAAAATAAATATGGACTTTGGGTTTATTATCCTTGGAAAAATGTATTAGTACATACACTTGAAGAGAAAGAGTTTATAGAGTTAAGAACAAATAGGAATAAGTATAAGATTACTGATGAGGAGCAGAAAGCTCTATCAGAAAAGAAAATTGGAATAGTTGGATTATCTGTAGGGAGAGAAATTGCAATTACTTCGGCATTAGAAAGAATTTGTGGAGAAATACGTTTAGCCGATTTTGATAATATTGAACTAGCTAATCTNNGAATAGATGAGTTAGGTTTGCCAAAGGTTATTTCAGCTGCAAGAAAAATATCAGAAATTGACCCGTTTATAAAAGTAGTAATATTTATGGAAGGACTTACTACTGATAATATGGATAGCTTTTTTAGTGAAGGAGGTGATTTAGATTTATTTTTTGAAGAAAGTGACGGGTTTGATATTAAGGTTTTATCACGTTATGAAGCTCGTAAACGAGGAATTCCAGTTGTAATGGAAACCAATGATAGGGGCATGTTGGATATAGAAAGATTCGATTTAGATCAAACAAGGCCTATTTTTCATGGACTAGTATCTGATGAAGAGTTAATGAGTATGCCAAAATTATCTAAGGGAGAACAGTTAGTAATATTGCAAAAAATTGTTAGCTTCGAAGAAGTATCCGATAGGATGAAATTATCGTTTACAGAATTAGGAAAAAGTATAAAAAGTTGGCCTCAATTGGGGTCGGATATTAGTTTTGGGGCAGGTATTGCTACCGGAACAGGAAGAATGCTGCTACTCGGCGAAAAAGTTAATTCAGGACGTTATTATATTGAATATATTAATAAAATAAAGTCTTAGTATGTTTATAAAAGCTTTTAGAGCAATTGATGACCGTGAATCGTGTGAGCGTTTTGCAAAAGGTCATGAAGACGTATTGTTAAGTATTGGAATAAAAAAAGTTACATCATCTGACGATAGTTGGTTTGACAATCCTGAAGTTTATGTTATTTCTTTAGAAGAAAATAATGTAGTGTATGGAGGAGCTAGAATACACGTTACTAATGGCGAATATGAATTGCCATTAGAGGAGGCTGTTGGTAGACTAGATCCTAGAATATACGATGAAGTAAGGAATGTAGATAATTTACGTTCTGGAGAAATTTGTGGATTGTGGAGTTCAAACGAAATGGCAGGGAAAGGACTTTCAATATTGCTGGCAAGGGCATCACTAGCAAAAGCAGGTGTTGCTATAGCTAATCAGCTTAAAATAAAAACACTATATAGTTTAATGGCTCCCTGGACATTACGTACTGCTATGAAAATGGGTTTCAAAGTACTAAAAACAGTAGGTGAGAAGGGAGCGTTTAGTTATCCAAGACCTGATTTAAAAGCCACTGTTGTTGTATTACGTGATACGGATTCTCTTATTGAAGCTCGAGAGGATGAAAGAAAAGCAATAATAGATTTGCGGAATGAACCAATTCAGGAACGAGAAGAAGAAATCTTTACAGGTAAAGAAGTATATAAAGTGAACTATGACTTATTTATTGAAGGACTGAATATTTAATCTGAATATATAATAATGTTAGATAATTACCTTAACGTAAAAATGTATTAACCCTAAATGTTTGATGGTCAAATGAGAATCCCCTTGTTCTTCACACTTCTTGTTTTTATTACTATTAATACTTTGCTTGCTCAAGAATCAGGTACAGTGTTTAATGAAAATGGGTTGAAAATTGAAAAATCACAGTACTATTATTTAGATGACAATAATGAGTTTGATATTAATGATATCGTTAATAAGAAAAATATATTCTTTTCTATTATTGATGGTCACAGTAATTTTGGAATAGTACAAGGTAGTTTATGGTATAAGATTGACATTGTTAATAATGATAAAAATACTAAGTTCTTTCTTGAAATCCCTTCAGCGTTAGTTAATAGTGTACATTTTTATAAAACTGTAAATGGCAAAGTTGTAGATGAAGCTTTATTAGGTTTAGATTATCCATATAGTACTAGGAAAATTAAATATAAAAGGCCACAGTTTACATTTGACTTAGTTCAAGGACAAAAGACTACCATTTTTTTACAGTTGAAATCTGATTTTGCAGTAATATATCCTATTATTATTGATGAGTTTTCTGAGCTAGATGATAGGAATAATAGTTTGGATTTATGGATAGTAGTTTATATCAGCTTTATGCTGTCAATGTTGATATATAACTTGTTTTTATATATTTCGGTAAAAGATATAAGTTATTTGTATTATGTCCTCTATGCATTGTTTACAATGTCAGCACATTTAAGCATTGAAGGTGTGTTTTTAGCGTATTTTGGTGAGATTCCAGCCGTAAATGTTAAGTCTGTTATTGTTTTGTCTTCTCTTTCTGGCTTCTTCTTTGTCTTCTTTGCTGATAACTTCTTGAATCTGAAAGTATATGCTTCAAAAATTAGAAAGGGCTATTTGGGTTTATTGTGGATTTATGTTGCTGCATTGGTATTCGTAGCTCTTGGATTTGTAAAATTTTCAACTCAACTGCTAGATTTAGGAGGGGCTTATGGGGCAATATTAACTCTTGTAATTGCCATTCTAGTATATAGACGTGGTTTTAAGCCAGCCGGTATATTTTTGGTTTCATGGATAGTATTTTTGATAGGAATAATTGTATTTATACTTAGAAACCAAGGAATCCTTGAATTCAATGATTTCACTAATCATACGCTTCAATTAGGGACAGTTATTGAGGTGATGCTACTATCGTTTGCTTTAGCTGCTCGTATTAATTTATTAAAAAAAGAAAAGGAAAATATACAGAAAAAGCAATTAGACACATTAGCTGAAAATCAAAGAATAATAGCAAATCAGAATGTCATACTTGAAAAAGAAGTAGAAAAGAGAACTGAAGAACTCCAAAATACAAACGTAGAATTAAATAAAACCATGGAGTTTCTTCAATCAGCTCAATTGCAGTTGATAGAACAAGAAAAAATGGCTTCTTTAGGTCAGCTAACAGCTGGTATAGCACACGAAATTAATAATCCTATAAATTTTGTATTATCTAATATTAAACCACTTTCGCAAGATGTTAATGACTTGATGGAGTTGTTAAACAAATATCAGGAAATTACAAAAAAAGAAATTTCAGATAATGAGGAGTATAAGGAAATATTAGAGTTTGAAGAAGATTTGGATATAGAATATACGTCTGATGAAATTGGACAGTTGCTAGAAGGTATTGAAGAAGGAGCTAATCGTACAAGGTATGTTGTAAAAGGCTTGAGGACTTTCTCTAGGCTTGATGAATCTAATTTTATGGCTGTAGATTTGTTGGAAGGATTAGATTCTACTTTGTCATTATTAGCCAATCAGACAAAAAATGAAATCAATATAATTAAAAATTATGAGCAAATTCCAGATGTAGAATGTAATGGTAGTAAGCTAAATCAGGTTTTTATGAATTTGTTGACTAATTCTATTCAGGCACTAAAAGAAAATCCAGAAAAAAGAGACGATTTAGAAATAAATATAACTGTAAGTAAAATTGATGACGAAAATGTTCAGTTTAGTTTCAAGGATAATGGACCTGGAATAAGCGAGGAAAATCAGAAGAAAATTTTTGATCCATTTTTCACAACAAAAGATGTTGGAAAAGGCACAGGTTTAGGCCTTTCGATAGTATTTAAAGTAATAAAAAACCATAATGGAACTATATTGTTGAATTCTGAAATTGGTAAAGGAGCAGAATTTTTAATAACATTGCCAATCTTTAATAAGTCAATAGTAGTTGATGATTGAATTTAATAATAAAATTAGAAGTATACATATGAAATTAGTATCGTGGAATGTAAATGGGATAAGAGCTGTTGCTAAGAAGAATTTTTTCAATGATTTTGAACAAATGAATGCTGATATTCTATGTTTACAAGAAACAAAAGCACAAGATGATCAGGTTGCTGAAGTTTTGAAAAGTTTAGAAATGGATGGATACAAGTTTTATTCTAATTCGGCTGTAAAAAAAGGTTATTCAGGTACTGCAATAATTACAAAGAAAGAACCTATTTCAATATCTAGAGNNGAAGGAAGGGTGTTGACATTAGAATTTGAAGAGTTTTATATAACAAATGTTTATGTGCCAAATTCTAAAAATGATCTTTCACGATTAGATTATCGTAAGCAATGGGATGCTGATTTTTTATCTTATTTACAAGGATTGGAATCAAACAAGCCCGTAATTGTATGTGGTGATTTTAATGTAGCTCATACTGAAATTGATTTGGCTAGACCTAAACCTAATTATAACAAATCGGCTGGTTTTACCCAAACTGAGATTGATGGAATGGATAATTTTGTAGGAGGTGGACTAAAAGATACTTTTCGTCATTTTTATCCTGACACTAAAGAAATTTATTCGTGGTGGAGCTACAGAGGTGGAGCACGCGATAGAAACGTAGGCTGGAGAATTGATTATTTCTTAATTAGCGAAAAATTACTACCAAATTTAAAAGATGCATTTGTATTAAAAGATGTTTTAGGTTCTGATCATTGCCCAGTTGGTATTGAGCTATTATCTTAATACTAAATAAATGCAGAAATTTTCAAATTGGATATTAAAAAAGTTTGGATGGACTCTAAAAGGAGATTTTCCTGACTTGAAAAAATATGTTGTAATAGTAGTTCCTCATACTACTAATTGGGATTTTGTTTTAGGACTACTTGTAAGGAGCGCAAGAGATTTTCATGTAAATTTTATTGGAAAAGAGACATTGTTTATAGCACCTTGGGGTTTTATTTTCAGAAAGCTAGGAGGTTATTCTATTAAAAGAGATAAAAACCATAACCAAGTAGACTTGATAGTTGAATTGATAAACTCGCAAGAAGAATTTAGATTGGCAATTGCTCCTGAAGGGACCAGATCGGATGTTGATAGATGGAGAACAGGATTTTATTGGATAGCAAAAGGCGCTAAAATTCCTATAATTATGGTTGCTTTTGATTGGAGTAGAAGGGAAGTAAGATTTTCACAACCCTTTTATTCTTCAAATAATAAGGAAGATGATTTTACTTTTATGCACAAGTATTTTGAAATGTAGAAATATATCGATGCTAAATAATATTGTTTATTAATTTTTCTAATCCTATTTCCATTTTCAAATCTCTCATCTACTAATAATAATGTTTTTAGGTATAAAGAGGATATCATCTTAAAAATATATATTTTCGCCTTTTATAATACTTATATCAATTCCTTGTCTGAGGAAAAAAAATATTACCAATGCAGAAGTTAATAGGTTACATTTTTACACCGATTCATTTTTTATTTTTTATTATCACTATAATATTTTTTCATCCTTTTCAGGTAATTGCCTACTGGATGGGAGGTAGAGAGTGGCAAATAAAAGTTTTAAACGTAATGATTTTCTTCTTAACTAAATCTCTTTATTTAGCAGGAGTACATCAGCGTTATATTAATTTTGATAATATACCTGAAGGAAGACCAATCATTATTGTTGCGAATCATCATCATGTACATGATATAACTAATATTAACAGAATTTTCAGGAAGTTTGATGTGTCTTTTGTATCAAAGGCAAATCTTGGAAAAAACATACCTAGTATTTCGTATAATCTACGTAAAAGTTCATCAGCATTAATTGATAGAAACGATAGGAGACAGTCTATTTCTGAAATATTAAGATTAGCTAAACATATAGAAGATAACAAAGCCGTTACTTGTATTTTTCCCGAAGGAACACGTAAGCATAAAGGAGATTTATTAAGAAGTTTTAAACCTGGAGGTACAGCAGCATTGATAAAAAAATCACCATCTGCAATAGTAATACCAATAGCAATTTCGGGCACTTGGAGGTTGAGATTTCCTTTTCCATTTGGGATGACAATTACTTTTGAAAGATTAAATGATATTGAGCCAAAAGATTTTGAAAGTGAGGAGGATGTAATAAAAGATTGCGAAAGACAAATTCATGCAGCAGTAATTCAGGATTGATTTTATATGAATAAGAAGGAAAATAATCAGTTAATAAACATTTTATTCAACATTGTAATACCTACATTAATTTTAACAAATTTTAGTGAGGATAAATATTTAGGACCAGTATTCGGATTGCTAATAGCCTTATCATTTCCATTAATATTTGGGATGTATGAGTTGATTATACAGAAACAAAAAAACTTCATTTCAATTCTAGGTTTCATAGGTATTTTATTATCCGGATCAATAGGGTTGTTAGAGGTTTCTCCACATTGGTTTGCAGTTAAAGAAGCTGCTATACCAATTGTAATTGGTGTAATAATTTTAATTTCAACAAATAAATCATGGCAGGTAATTAATAAATTCATCTATACTCGCGAATTATTTAATGTTGATAGAATTGAATTTGCTTTATATTCTGATGAGTTGAAATCAAAGTTGCAAACAATATTAAATCGTGCAAACATATTATTAGCTAGCTCTTTTTTATTTTCAGCAATATTAAATTATTTTCTGGCAAAATATATTGTACATAGTTTGCCTGGAACTACTGAGTTTAATGAAGAAATTGGAAGAATGACAGTGATTAGTTTTCCAGTAATCGCAGTTCCTTCATTAATAATTATGATTTTTATTTTCAAGTATTTATTGCAGTCAATAAGTAACCTAACTCAACTTAGCACAAACGAAATTTTTTCAGTAAAGTTTAAGAATTAGATACAGTAATACTAAATTAATTTCAGAACGCAGTGTTAGGACAAATTAATTTTCTGAGGTCAGTAGTTAATTACATATCTCATTAGTATAATCAGTAATAAAGGGCATTCAAATATCTATCAATAATCTTAATGTTCATTTTCTTTGCTCGCACAAAGAAAACAGAACCAAAAGAAAGTGCGACATTTCTTAGGTGATTCGCAAGCGACCATGAAATTATTTGTTCTACATGCTATGATTGCTTGACCTTCGCAAGCTACGGCACTTCACAATCGCAATTCCGAACATAATTTCACTATCACTTAGAAATGCATAGTAATTTTGTAGATTTTAGAAATTTCAAAAAAAATATCCGCTACAATTACAAATAACTTAGACTACAATAGTTATAATTATTGATTTAGCACTTTAGTCTAGAGCAAAAAACAGTTTTTAATGTTTGTTAACTACTCATTATGTCTGTATTTTAGGTATGAAGTTATCTACTGACCTCAGTTAATTTTAATTGAAGTTTATTTTAAATATCTACAAACTATTCAATATAGCTTTTACGGCATCTTTAACTCTATCTCTACTAGGATAAAAAATATAAGGAGAATTTACTTTAAATTTTTCTACAAATTCATCTAGATATTTACCTCTTACAATTAGCACTATAGGTTTTGATTTGTCTGATAGTAACTCTTTAACCTCTTCAGCCCAACCACCTCCATCTAGCTCTAATCTACCAACTTCATCAATGATAACAATATCAGTACTATTTGACTGATTAATTTTTTTGATGATATTTTTTCCAAAATCTAGACCTTCGTTTAGTAAATAAAAACGGCCAATTTTTTGAGAATTTTCCCTGAAGTCTCTATATGATATTCTGAAACTCTTGGATGTTGAAATATCCTTTATTATGTGACCTTTTATTTGTTCATTTTCATAAATAGAATCTGCAAGGAAACCAACTTGATTAACAGATTTATTCTCTAAATCCTGTTGTATTTTATTTAAAAAGCTAGTTTTTCCACTTTGTGTATCACCAGTAATAATAATGACATTACTATTTATTTGATTTTCGAAAGTACTAAGTAATTTATCAGCTTGAACAAGCATTAATGGAAAGAACTGAAGAGGGTTTCTGATGCTTTTTACGGGGTTTGCAATTTTCATTACAGAAGGCAAACTCGAAAAAGATAGCTCCATAGCCCAATAAAGATTTCTTAAACCCTTGTTGTACAAAAGGTTTTTTACAAAAGGATTTTTTAGTTCCACGCTTAATGCTGAAAATCCGACTATCATCATGGCGGCACGAAGAGTAATTTTATATCCAACAATAATACCTTCAACGCTAAAAATATCTCCGGAAGTAAATTTGTTCCAAAATAGAGCTGCTATAAATGTAATAAGTAATAATTGTAACCAGAATTTTGTTTTTCTTAGATGGAATACAGCTTTATCGTAATATTTTACTACAAAAAATATGTAGGTAACAGAGCCAATTGTACTAAGCCAAAGAGGTGCTTGGTTAATAATGAAAATTCCTGCAATTAATAATGCGATATGTAATGAAAGGAATGATAAAGAATATTTTTCTTCAATTTTTTCAATTACCTTTTTGTGTTCAAAGTTGATATCAATATTATCATCACCCTGAATTTGTTTAGCTTTCCGTGCCACTAAATAACCCACAGTGCCACCAATTGCACCAGCAATAAAATATATTGATGAAACTAGTAAGATTAACCAGAATGCACTTAAATTTTCTATACCTGCTTTTTTTACCAAAAACTGATAAAAGCTGTCTAGAACTTTAACTAAATCCCAACCATAAATAATGAGCATCATTACTACTTTATGGAGTAATGCACTAAAGACAGCAAATCCACCTGCTATTACGTATGAAATTAGGTTTCTACCTAAAAAGAACGTTATGAATTCAACAAAAATAGCTTCGGTAAAAATACCAACCATAGGGCCAATTATAATACCACTTGGAGATACTGCTTTAAGTAGAGCAGTAATTAATCCCGCACGCCATACCAGTCCGGTTTGTTTCCACATATATTGAAAGGAAACCATTATGGCAACACCCATTGAAGCTAAAATCGTTCCCGAAAATGGTATTCGCATATTATGAAAAAAGCTACCGACAATAATTTCGAAAGAAGCCCAAAAACTAGCCATTACAGCTGCTTTTATCCATATGTTTTTATTGCTTTTTTGCATTAGTTTAGTTGTAGTAAAATATAATGATTGCAAATATATGTTTGCAATCATTATATGAGAAGTATAATTTATAATAATTTATTATAAAATGTAATAATCTGTNNTATTTTCGTCTTTAATCAATTCCTTAATATTTATTTCTATTGTACGAGCAATAGATGTAACAGGTGTATCGCTTGGTCTATTTCTAAATGGATCTTGAATTATGTATGCTGTTTTCTCTAAGAAGAAAAATATCATTGCAATAGTTATTAATAGAGGTACTTCATATAAGCTTTCGAAGTCTTTCAAAGCCATTGAAAGAAGTATGATAAATACAAAAATTGTTACATGAAAAAACTGCCTGTATGTGGTAGGGAAAACAGTATTATTTATTCTTTCAGATTTCCCCATTGAATCAATTAATAAGGAAATTACATTGTTCAAATTAATATGCTGATAACTATCTAATTTGTTTTTAAGTTTGAGCTCTTTTATATCATCTGTAATTAAACTTAAAATCCCCAATGCTTTATTACTGCTATTTTCCAGAGTTTTTAAATCATCATCATTTAATAAATCATTTATGTATAAATAAGGGTCTTGCTTTCTTAATGAATTTCCTAGAACGTAATTAAACGATATTTGTTTGTGTGCAATTCTTTTTATTACATCTTCATCAGCTGATAAATACGATTGTAATAGAACAATTAATTTTCTAGAATCATTTACAATTGCTCCCCATACTTTTCTTGCTTCCCACCAACGATCGTACGATTGACTAACTTTAAATGATAAAAGTATTGATACTGCTGTTCCTAAAAATGCAGGAATTGAAAGCGGCATTTTAGGGATGTATTCATTAAAATAGTGAGCAAATACCTGAGTTGTAATTCCGATAAATATTACCCAACCTAATTCAAATTTAATTACTGAAAAAATATATTTTATTGGAACTCTGTTTTTTATTATCATATTAATTTTTGCTAAAAACTAAGAAAGTGTTTTTTGATTTAAGTAAATATACAAACTATATACAGGTATCAAGAATATTATATAATAAGTATTATTTATGACTATGTATAAGGTGTTACTAAAAGCCAATTATGAATTATCAGATACAGGTTCAAAGTTAACTGTAAGATCGCCCGAAATCAATCTGTTTTCAATATCAAGGCCACTAAACACACCTGTAATTTCTTTTTCGTCTTTGTTTAGATAATATGTTCTGAAAAATGCTTTGAATTGAGTGGAGTATAGCATAAAGCTCGAAGCACGCCAAATAAAAATTGTAAGAAATAATATCGATAAATTTGAATATAATAAATATAGATACTTTATATAGTCGAAATTATTATAAACTATAAGTTTTCTTTGATGAAAGTAGATATAAATTAGATTAATATTTATTAACTTTGAACGCATTTTAAAGTATGTGAATACTTTGATTTTTTTATATAAAAACACACTTAAAAAATAATTGGCTATGGCTACTGGTTTTTTTAACATTCCTGAAATAAAAAATGAACCTGTTAAGAGCTATGCTCCAGGTACTCCTGAAAGAGCTGAAGTTCTTGCAGAATACGATAGACTTTGGAATTCTAAGATGGATATTCCATTAACTATTAATGGTGAAAAAATTACTACTGCTGACGTAGTTGAGATTACTTCTCCACACGATCACAAACACGTAATTGGACAATATTATAAGGCTGACCAAGCTATGGTTAACGATGCAATTGAAACTGCATTGGAGGCTAGAAAAAAATGGTCGCAAATGCCATGGGAACACCGTGCTTCTATTTTCTTGAAAATGGGAGATTTATTGGCTGGACCTTACAGAGCAAAAATGAATGCTGCAACTATGATTGCACAATCGAAAACTGTACACCAAGCTGAAATTGATGCTACATGTGAGTTAGTTGACTTCTTTAAGTTCAACGTACGTTACATGACTGAGATTTACAGCGATCAACCATCAGAAAATGCACCGAACGAGTGGAATAGAGTTGAGCACCGTCCGTTAGAAGGATTTGTGTATGCAATTACTCCTTTCAACTTTACTTCTATTGCTGGTAACTTACCAACATCTGCTGCAATGATGGGTAACGTTGTTGTTTGGAAACCTTCGGCAACTCAAATGTATTCGGCTAAAATTCTTATGGATTTATTCGAAGAAGCTGGTTTACCAAAAGGTGTTATTAACTTAGTTGCTGGTAATTCTGCAATGATTTCTGATACAATTTTCGATCACAAAGCATTTGCTGGAGTTCACTTTACAGGATCTACTGGAGTATTCCAAGGTATCTACGCTAAGATTGGTAAAAACATTGCTAGCTATGCTACATACCCAAGAATTGTTGGAGAAACTGGAGGTAAAGACTTTATAGTTATGCACCCTTCTGCCGATCCTAAATCTGTTGCTACAGCAATGAGCCGTGGAGCTTTCGAATTCCAAGGTCAGAAATGTTCTGCTGCATCTCGTGCTTACATTCCAGAGAGCAAGTGGGAAGAGGTTAAGAAATACGTTCAAGAAGACTTAGCTGCAATGAAGCAAGGTACTCCTGACGATATGACAAACTTTACTTGTGCTGTAATTTCTAAAAAAGCATTTAATCTTTTATCTGGTGTTATTGATCAGATGAAAGAAGATGACGGTATGGAGATTGTTGCTGGTGGAAACTACGATGGTTCTAAAGGTTATTTCATAGAAAATACTGTAACTGTTTCTCGCGATCCTAAATCGTGGGCTATGGAAACTGAGTTCTTCGGACCTATCCTTACAGTTTACGTTTACAAAGACGAAGAGTGGGAAGATACTTTAAGACTAGTTGATACAACATCAATCTATGCTCTTACAGGTGCTATTTTCTCTCACGATAGATATGCTGCAATCGAGGCTACACAATACCTTGAAAATGCTGCAGGTAACTTCTATATCAACGATAAGCCAACAGGTGCTGTTGTAGGTCAACAACCATTTGGTGGAGCTCGTGGATCGGGAACTAACGATAAAGCAGGTTCAATGTTGAATTTAGTTCGTTGGGTATCTCCACGTTTAATCAAAGAGAACTTCGTTTCTCCTACTGATTATCGTTATCCTTATATGGGAGAATAGATTAAGTAAAAAGACAAAAGTTTAAAGTCTAAAGGAAACGTCACCTCGACCGAAGTGAAGAGGTCTTTTATAAGATACTTTAAATGTTTATATATCAACCGACTTTCAATTTATTTTGGGAGTCGGTTTTTTTTATTTCGAAGGTCAAACACTTAGATCTCCTAGTGTCGTAGACCTCTGAGAGTCGGCATCAATTTACGAACAGACACACCTATGAACTTCGCACTCTATAAGGTCAAAGTTATTAGGTTTGTAGGAATATTGACTAAATAACAAACAAGCCAACAATCATAGCAACTCCTTAACCCTGTTTCTCAACTCCGGAATAACATCAAACTCGAACCATTGATTACGTTTTAGCCAGCCTCTATTTAATGGAGATGGATGAGGTAGTGGAATGAATTTTGGTAGATATTCATGATAGCTTCTTACGGTTTCTGTTAGGTTTTTCTTGAAATCTTTTCCTAAATAATATTTCTGAGCATACTGTCCAATAAGTAGATACAAGGTCATGTCTGGCATTTTATCAAATAGTTTATTATGCCAAAGTGGAGCACATTCAGGGCGTGGAGGTAAATCGCCTGTTTTACCTTTTCCGGGGTAGCAAAATCCCATGGGGATAATTGCAATATTTTCTTTATTGTAGAAGTCTTCTTCTGATATATCAAGCCATTCCCTTAATTTCTTGCCACTTTGGTCATCCCAGGGTATTCCAGAGTTGTGAACTTTTGTACCTGGTGCCTGACCAATGATTACGATTTTGGCTTTAGGGTGAGCATAAACCACAGGGTTTGCTCCAAGTGCTAATTCTTGACTACATATATCACAATTCTTTATTTCGGCTAATAGATTCTTCATTTGGTAATGATAGTAAATTTGATGTAGATTATTGTATTGAAATATATTTTATAATCTATATTATACCAAATACATCACCAAATGCCCAATAATCTTTTTGCCTTTTTTGATTCTACTTCTTTAGAAAAATATTCACATAGCTATGGCTATGCTTAATCTTTATAAATCTTATAATCAAAATAAACTTCAAGCTTAAATGAGCATTTAGAAATGTAATTGGTATTATAAAAGATTTGAAGAGAAGCGTAAAATCCTTTTATAATATTTTTGCCGAACATATTTTCAGCAAAAAACTATAGNNTTTAGAAATGTAATTGGTATTATTTCACAATAATAGCTTTATCGACTAGCGTTTTATTAGATTTGTAGTTCAGTACTAGCTAATAATCTCCTAATAATAATTATCACATTTTATGCTTGAAAGAATAACTATAGATAAATACCTCGAAATGCGTAACGAG
>LGOV01000410.1_pt1 | contig 20953 bp, 20 predicted proteins | sample 469881 | NCBI WGS metagenome assembly LGOV01 (sample SAMN03857199, study PRJNA290197) | marine sediment metagenome | biome: marine cold seep biome; feature: cold seep; material: marine sediment; isolation source: sample #5579, elevator 3A push core 41 containing 12 cm of sediment... ...
AAAGGGTCGCCTTTTTTATTGCTGCTATTAATATATTTGTTTAGCGGCCTTTTCGGCTCGCCACCTGAATTCGAGCCATGGCCCGGGCCAAAGCCTGTTGCATGACCAGGTATTGCTTTTCTTCGGCAGACATCTCTGCCAGCGCCTCCTCGGCGCGACCCAGGGCGGCCTTGGCTCGCTCCAGATCTATTTCATCTTCAATCTCGGCTGTCTCCACAAGAATCGTTACCCGGTTCTCTTCAATCTCCACATAGCCCCAGTTGACCGCCACATAGAAGATCTCATTGCCCTTACGGTAGCTGAGCTCACCGACATCCAGAGTTGTCAACATCGGGGTGTGGCCCGGCAACACACCGAACTGGCCCATGCTCCCGGGCGCAGTGATTTCATCTACCGCTTCAGAAAGCACCTGTTTAGCCGGTGTGACCAGTTCTAAAGTAAGTTTTTGCGCCATTCGCTGTTTCTCCTGGGCTAAGGCCTGACCGGCTTAGCCGGCCATCCGCGCAGCATTTTCCAGCACTTCCTCGATGGTTCCGACCATATAAAAGGCCTGCTCGGGGACGCTATCGTGCTTGCCTTCGACAATCTCTTTAAAGCCGCGGATAGTCTCTTTAAGCTCAACATACTTACCAGGAGTGCCGGTAAAGATTTCGGCCACATGGAAAGGCTGGGACAGGAATTTCTGAATTCTACGGGCTCGCCCAACAGCCTGCTTATCCTCTTCGGACAATTCGTCCATACCGAGAATAGCGATAATATCCTGGAGATCTTTGTAGCGTTGCAAAACATACTGTACGTCACGAGCCACCTGATAGTGCTCATCGCCGACCACCTGTGGATCGAGAATACGGCTGGTGGAATCCAGCGGATCGACGGCCGGGTAGATCCCGAGCTCAGCAATCTGCCGGGAAAGAACCGTAGTCGCATCGAGATGGGCAAAGGTGGTAGCGGGAGCCGGGTCGGTCAAGTCGTCCGCCGGCACGTAAATGGCCTGAACCGAGGTAATAGAACCATTCTTGGTAGTCGTGATGCGCTCCTGCAATTCACCCATTTCGGTGGACAGGGTCGGTTGGTAACCAACGGCTGAAGGAATCCGACCCAAGAGAGCCGATACCTCAGAGCCGGCCTGAGTGAAGCGGAAGATGTTATCGACAAAAAGCAGCACATCCTGATTCTGCTCGTCACGGAAATATTCCGCTACAGTCAAAGCAGACAGGGCCACCCGAGCACGGGCACCGGGCGGCTCGTTCATCTGGCCATAAACCAGTGCGGTCTTATCCAGAACCGCCGATTCCTTCATTTCGTGCCAAAGGTCGTTACCCTCACGGGTCCGCTCGCCGACCCCGGCAAAGACCGAATAGCCACCGTGCTGCTTGGCAATATTATGGATCAACTCCATGATCAGAACAGTCTTACCAACCCCGGCGCCACCAAACAGACCAATCTTGCCGCCACGGGCATAAGGGGCCAGAAGATCGACGACCTTAATACCGGTCTCGAAGGCCTCAACTTTCGTCGACTGCTCGACAAACTCGGGGGCAGGGCGGTGAATTTCCCACTGGACATCGCTTTCCACCGGACCCATTTCATCCACCGGATCACCGATAACATTGAGAATTCGTCCCAGGGTCCCGCGGCCGACGGGCATGGTGATCTGGCGACCGGTATCAAGTACCTCCTGGCCACGCACCAAACCGTCGGTGGCATCCATGGCTATGGTACGCACGGTATTCTCGCCGAGGTGCTGAGCGACCTCAACGACCAGATTCCATTCCTTATCGCCGAGAGAAGGGTTGCTTATCTTGAGGGCGTGATAGATCTCGGGCAGCTGGCCGTCGGGAAACTCGACGTCAACTACCGGGCCGATTACCTGGGAGACTTTNNACCGCGAGCGCGGTTGCGGGTAAGCTTGTTAAATCGATTCCGCGCCTGAGATGATTTCCATCAATTCTTTGGTGATCACCGCCTGCCGCGCCCGATTATACTGCAAGGTGAGGCGGTTGATCATATCCGAGGCATTCTGAGTAGCACTGTCCATGGCGCTCATCCGTGCGCCGTGTTCAGAGGCCAGAGATTCGACAAAGGCCCGGTAGATCTGTACCTCGACATATTTGGGCAGGATCGAAGTCAGCACCTCACAACGATCCGGCTCGTAGATATAACCGGTCACCACCGTATCTTCCGACACCTCTCGTGGCACAATGGGCAACAATTGGTTCACTGTCATTTCCTGACAGATGGCGCTACGAAAAGCATTGTAGACCACAAAGACCCCGTCGTAGACTCCTTCGCTGTAACCGGCCACTACCTCCTGGCCGAGCAGCGAGGCAACACCGTAAGAAGCCTGACTGGTTACACCTTCGTGGCACTTGATGACGTTATAGGCCGGCCGATGGGCAAAGTATTCCTTTCCCTTGCGACCGATAACCATCATGTCGTAGGACTCAAAACCAGTGGTTTCGTCGTTAACGAAGGCTTCGGAAGCCTTGGTGATATTGACGTTAAATCCACCGCACAGGCCTCGATCGGAGGTGAGCACCAGCAGCAGAGCCTTTTTCTTGCTGCTACGACGGGCCAGCAGGGGATGCACCTTGCGCTCTTCACGCAGGGCCAGGCTGGAAAGCACTTCATGCAGCTTGTCCGAATAAGGACGAGCCGCCACGACGGCCTCGTTAGCCTTACGGAACCGCGCTGCTGCCACCATCTTCATTGCCCGGGTGATCTGCTGCGTGTTCTTAACAGAGGTGATGCGTTTTTTAATGACCTTCAGGTTCGCCATCGCCTATTGCCTTCTGCCTTACTCAGGCCACAAACTCATTCTTTAATTCGTCCAGAGCCTTTTTGATCTGCTCCTGCAAATCGCTGTCGATGGCCTTCTTCTCCCGCATCTGGTCGAGAATCTCCGGGTGGCGATTGTCAACGAAACTATAAAGCTCATCCTCGTAGCGGCGCATGGCTCCCAAGGGATAATCATCAATATAGCCGTTGTTAGCGGCAAAGATGATCAGGGCTTGTTTTTCCACCGATAGGGGCTGATACTGAGGCTGCTTGAGGATTTCTACAAGGCGGGCACCACGATGAAGCTGCTTTTGAGTCTCAACATCGAGGTCTGAGCCGAACTGGGCGAAAGCCGCCATTTCCCGATACTGAGCAAGAGCCAGACGCAAGGTCCCAGCCACCTGTTTCATGGCCTTAACCTGGGCACTGCCGCCGACTCGGGATACAGACAGACCTACATTGATGGCCGGTCGGACTCCAGAGTAGAACAGATCCGTTTCAAGGAAGATCTGGCCATCGGTGATGGAGATAACGTTGGTAGGAATATAGGCGGAAACGTCTCCGGCCTGAGTTTCAATGATCGGCAGGGCTGTCAGACTGCCACCACCGAGTTCATCTGTGAGTTTGGCGGCCCGCTCCAGCAAGCGACTGTGGAGATAAAAAACGTCTCCGGGGAATGCCTCGCGGCCCGGCGGACGGCGCAGCAACAGAGAGAGCTGACGATAAGCCACAGCATGCTTGGAAAGATCATCGTAGACGATCAGAGCATGTTTGCCGTTGTCGCGAAAATACTCACCCATGGTGACCCCGGTATAGGGAGCAATGAACTGCAGGGGGGCCGGATCGGCGGCGCTGGCTGAGACGACTATGGTGTAGTCCATGGCGCCGTGCTGCCGAAGCTTGTCTACCACCTGAGCCACCGTGGAACATTTCTGACCGATGGCGACGTAGATACAGACGATGTCCTGGCCCTTCTGGTTGATGATGGTGTCGATGGCCAGAGCGGTCTTGCCAGTCTGGCGGTCACCAATGATCAACTCACGCTGTCCGCGGCCAATGGGAACCATGGCATCGACTGCCTTGAGACCGGTCTGTAAAGGCTCGGCAACCGACTTGCGGGTAACGATACCCGGTGCCTTGACCTCTACCTGGCTGGTCTTGTCAGTAGCAATGGGGCCGCCGCCGTCGATAGCCTGACCAATACCATTGACCACCCGTCCGACGAGCTCCTCACCTACCGGAACTTCAACGATGCGACCGGTTCGCTTGACCGTATCTCCTTCCTTGATGTGGTGTCCCTCACCAAGAATGGCTGCACCGACGTTGTCTTCCTCCAGGTTGAGCACCATCCCCATCGTCTCGCCGGGAAATTCCAGTAGCTCGCCGGCCATGGCATTATCGAGGCCGTAGATACGCGCGATACCGTCACCGACGGAGATAATGGTGCCCATCTCGCTGACTTCTACTTCGCGATCAAAATTCTCGATCTGTTGTTTGATGAGATTACAGATCTCTTCTGCTCTAATTTCCATGAGAATTATTCACCCTCTGTTATGGTCTTAGCAATTCGCTGTAATTGCGTACGCACCGTTCCATCAAGCACCTGCCCGTCCAGTTCTACCTGCAAACCACCGATCAGAGCAGGATCACTATGCTCTTCCAGCACTATCTTTCGTCCACTGCGAGCCGCGAGTGAAGCACTCAGGGCGTTACGTTCGCCATCCTGAAGAGCGACAGCTGTATAGACCTGAACCCGCTGCAAACCCGAAGCCTCATCAGCCTGGCGACTAAATTCAACTTCAATCTGTGGTAAATACCGCAGGCGATCCTTGCTCTGTAACAATCCGAGAAAATTGGTAATTTCTCCGGATAGTTCAAGCAGTGCGACCAAACCGGCCAGTACCGCATCCTTTTTTGCCGTAGGCAGCGAAGGGCTTTGCAGCAGCAACGCCAGACGTTTCTCTACAGCAAAGGCCTTCACCAGACGGCCGAGTTCTTCCCGAAACCGGTCCAGCAAGTTGCGCTCCTGGCCTAACAGCACCAAAGCTCTGGCATATCGCTTGGATATTACACTGACACTCACGATTGATTCTCCATCTGCTGCAGATTTTCCGTCACCAGCCGAGCATGGTCCTCGTTTGTGATTTCCTGGCGCAACCGTTCTTCAGCCATGCTTATGGCCATCTTTGCCGTTTCCGCCCGTAATTCTCGCCGCGCCCGTTCGATTTCCCGATCAGCACACTGCCGAGCTTCCTTACGCACTGTATCGGCTAAGGCCTGGGCTTCAGCCAGAGCACCGATCCGTTCACGGTTGTTTGCTTCTTTGGCCTGGGTCAACAGCTCAGCTATTTCGCGATCACTGTCGGCCAGTTTGTGTTCGTATTCGGCTACTTTGGCCTCGGCCGAGGCGCGAGCTTTATTGGCCTGCTCCAGGGTTTCAATCAGCTGGGCTCGCCTGTCGCCTAGCCCCTTGCGAAGAGGCTTGGCCAAAACGTAGGCAAGAGCACCAAACACGATGGCAAAGTTCAGGCAGCGATAAAGAAAATCCTTTAGCAGAACACCGCTATCAGCAGCATGTCCGTCACTAGAAGCAAATGCCACTCCTGCCAAAGCGAATATTAAACCGACTGATGCTGCAGTGGTGGCTATGCCGCCAAGCTTGTTTTTAAATCTGCCTTTCAAAGTGCCCTCCCCACAACCTTTTGAGCAATTCTGGCAGCCAACGGTACAGCTTGGGTTTTCAGCTCAACCAAGGCCTGCGTCTTTTCATCAGCCACACGATCTTTGATCGTCTGAAGCTCGGCAGCAGCCTCTTCGTTGGCCACGCTTAGCATCTGTGCAGCGTCTGTAGTCAGGTCTTGACGAAATTGCTTACGTTCGCTGGCAATTTCCATCTTGGCTTGCTGCAATTTTTCCTGATATGCCGCCAGACCCTCATTGAGTCGTTCCTCAAGGGCTCCGGCCTGCTGCAGGTTGCCATCGATTTCATCGCGACGGCGCTGCATAATGTTGCCCAATGGTCGGAACAAGATCAGATGCAGAGCTCCCATCAAAATAAAGAAGTTGGCGGCTTGCAATAGAATGGTCCAGTCAACCTTGATCACAGCAATACCTCAAAAATCTGAAAGTAATTCAAAAATGATTTGCACTAAACCTATTTCTTATTATCCCGCTTTGGGCTGGTTGCAGACAGGTTTCAGTAATCAGCCAGCAAAAACATGCTGACCTTGCCGCAAAAACGAGGGCGAGCGATCACTTTATTCTCTTGGGCAGCTCTCTCCAAACAGGCAAGGTGTAAACAACCCTTACGGCGACCGCAAATATAACAATAGGCGACCAACTCTTGTCAATCCCTTTTTCAACAATGACCAATTTCTGTGACTAGTTAGTGTTCATCCGGAAGCTCCGGATGGACTCCGGCGAGTTTCTGATTTGGAAACGAGCTATTTTCCGCAAGATCAAGGGAATCAAGGTCTTGCGCGGAGGCGTTCTCCGGTACCCCGCAAAACTTTTCAGAATTGAAAAGTTTGACAGTCTCTGTGCTGCCCCATGGGCGAAGGGCCAGGGATAGCACTGAGTCACAAGTAAAACCGTAGATTGACGTAGAGATTACGAAAAAGGGCCGTTTCCCGACAGAAACAAGTTACTCGGGGACACTTTCTGTTGAGATCTGTGGCGATTGCCCCATGGTTACGGTGCTATTCATCAACACCCCCTCTTCCACCACCAGGGACGGAGAGTTGATCGAGCCCTCTACCTGAGCCGGTGCTCGTAATTCCACTCGAACCTCAGCATTAATTTGTCCCTTGAAACGCCCACTGAGAATCAGGGTGCCAACAGAGATATCTGCCTCGATATGAGCCGTCTCTCCAACGATCAAGGTATCCTTCGAGGTAATCTTGCCGCTGAACGAACCGTCCATACGAACGATATCCTCGAAGACCAGTGTCCCCTCAAACTGACTACCGGTACCCAAAAAAGCCTTTATTTTATCCGCTGCTGCATCTTTGCGCATAACTGTTTTATCCTTCCTCCCCTTCATTCTCTCAACTCCCCATTAAATGCCTAACAAATCAAGCAGGCGATCTAAATCCTCAGCAGAAAAATAACTAATCTCGATTTTTCCGCCCTTTTTCTTCGAATGAATCGACACATGAGTGCCAAGGGATCGCTGCAATTCTTCGGCCAAGTGTTGCAGTTCAGGGTCGAGTTGGGGTTTTCCTGGCTTCTTTGGCTGGTGAGCGAAGTTTTTGATCTTTCGTACCAGCGATTCGGTCTCCCGTACCGACAATTTTTTGCGTACAAGCTGCTCGCGAGCTTCAAGAATATCCTGGTCATCTTCTAGAGAGAGTAGAGCTCTGGCATGTCCCATGGAAAGCACACCGCTACACACATCATCTTGGATGACATTCGGTAGCCGTAACAAGCGCAGAGAGTTAGCCACCGAGGAACGATCCTTACCGACCCGCTTGGCAGCTTCCTCCTGGGTTAACTCAAATCGATCGATCAACTGGCGGTAAGCTTCGGCTTCTTCGATGGGATTAAGGTCTTCCCGTTGGATATTTTCGATAATGGCCATTTCATAGGCTATATCTTCGCTAACATCCTGAATAACAACCGGAACTTCATGGAGGGAAGCCTTTTGCGCCGCTCTCCAACGCCGCTCTCCAGCAATGATCTGATAGTAATCTTTCAGGCGGCGCACCACCAACGGTTGAATAATGCCTTTTTCCCGCACTGAGGCGACCAGTTCCGTCATTTTGGTATCATCAAAATATTTACGAGGCTGCTGATCATGAGGTCGCAACTCCTCTATGGGACAGAGAAAATATTTACGTCCGTCATCTTCGCTTGCCGAAGTAAGCAATGCTCCGATACCTTTTCCGAGAGCCGGTCTTTTAGCCATGTCAATTCCCCGTTGAGATGATTTCTTTTGCCAGAGACAGGTAGGCTGCCGCCCCGGTGGAAGCTATATCGTACAGTAATACCGGCAAACCATGACTAGGAGCCTCCGAAAGCCGGACATTGCGAGGAATAACCGTTTTGAACACCTTGTCGCTATAATGGCGTCGTATTTCCTCGCTGACCTGATGAGATAAATTATTACGCCGGTCAAACATGGTCAGCAGAATCCCTTTCAAGGTAAGACCGGGATTAAGCTGGCGCTGGATCAGGCGAATGGTCTTGCTTAATTGAGTAAGCCCTTCCATGGCGTAATATTCACATTGCAAAGGCACCAATACGGAATCCGCTGCAGTCAATGCGTTAATGGTCAACAGCCCTAGAGACGGCGGACAATCTATTACTATATACTTGTAATCATTGGATATTTCGGAAAGGGCTGCGCGCAGACGGGTTTCCCTGTTTGGCTCAGATACCAGCTCTATTTCGGCACCGATAAGATCAGTAGTCGCCGGCAAAATCTTCAAACAGTTTAACGGAGTATTACAAACGATAGCACTGGCTTTGGCCTCGCCCAGTAAAACGTGGTAGGTCGTATAGTTTAAAGCATTACGGTCGAGCCCTACGCCACTACTGGTATTGGCTTGGGGGTCAAGGTCGACAAGGAGGGTCTGCTGTTCTGCTGCGGCCAAAGAGGCGGCAAGGTTGATCGCCGTCGTCGTTTTCCCGACCCCGCCCTTCTGGTTGGCCACGGCAATGATCTGTGCCATAGAGGCTTCCTTTCTGTTCAGCGGATGCTACAGGAGGCTATCATAATTCGCCGAGAGAGGGAAAAGAAAATGCAACGATTGGCTATAGATATAGCCACATTGGGACCCAGCTTGAGTAAAGACTCTACCCTCCCCGTTGCAGAAAGGTTAACATCGCAGCCTTAAATCCCGATCACTTCCCTCAATCAGAGGCTTATTGGTCCCTTCCCTGAGGCTATCTCATACCTATAAAGGAAGGTCATTTTCAGGAAATTTCTTGGCTAAAAATCAGCAGCGTACGCTTCGCTTGCGATCGAGGTAATCGCAATTTTACAGTTCTCTGACAATGAAACCCGTCTTCTTGTAAATATTGTTCACTCTCAGCCAACTCTGCCAACCCATCAGCGCCCTTCATGGCTACCACTATTCCGTTCATAGCCAAAAGGGGTTTGGCCAAAGCCAGGATATCCTTTAGGGGCGCAAAGGCCCTTGTTACTACCATGTCAAAGGGTGCTAAGTCGTTGTGGCAGGGGAGGTCTTCAAGGCGCGCGTGCAGCGGGGTGAACCCCTGTACCTTCAAGGATCTAATGACATGCTTTTGAAAGGCAATTTTTTTTGCTACAGCATCTACAGACCATATCTTATACGATGACCTAGCTATTTTGAGAGGGATAGATGGGAAACCTCCCCCAGACCCCATATCGAGGATAGTGCCCTGTTGGTCCAAATAGGGTAACAAGGTCAAGGAATCAACCAGATGCTTTTCAAGCGTGCTAACCGGATCGGTAATGGCGGTCAAATTGATTTTTTTATTCCACCGCAATAATTCATCCCGAAACCAGAGCAATTCATCAAGGGCCCTTGCCGACACGACCACGTCGATTTGCTGAAGCATTTCTTCCAACAGTGCACGATCAGGCATTGAATCCTCTACGGAGCACCACGGCTAAAATAGCGACTGCTGCCGGCGTTACGCCAGGTATTCTGGAAGCCTGGCCTAGGTTTAATGGTCGAATTCGTTGAAGTTTTTCTCTTACTTCAGCGGACAAGGAGTTGATGAGTTCATAATCAAAGTCTTCTGGAATCATCACTTCTTCTGTTTTTTTGAAGCGTTCGACCTGTTCTAATTGCCGTTTGATATATCCTTCGTATTTGATGCTCGTTTCCAACTGTTCCTGCACCACAAGAGGGAGTTCAGCCAAGCTCGGTATCAATTCAGACAATTTTTGCATGGTAATCTCTGGCCTTCGCAGCAACTGCTCGAGACTGAGACCATTTTTCAATTCCTGCAAACCAAGGGATGCGATCATCTCTTTATCCCCCGGCGACAGTCGAGTCTCCTTTAAAATCAACTGGCCCTGCTCAGAGTATTTCATTTTCTGCTGGTAACGTTGCCAACGCTCCTCAGAAATTAATCCAATTCCATAACCAAGCTCGGTCAGTCTTTGATCTGCATTGTCTTCCCTCAACAGTAGGCGATATTCTGCTCGAGAAGTAAACATGCGATAGGGTTCCTTGGTACCCAGGTTAACTAAATCATCTATAAGAACGCCTACATATCCCTGGTCCCGCCCGATCACCACCGGTTCCTGACCTTTGACCATCAGTGCCGCATTGACCCCTGCAATCAATCCCTGAGCGGCAGCCTCTTCATAACCCGAGGTCCCATTGATCTGTCCGGCATGAAATAACCCCTCTACCCTTTTCGTTTCTAGTGAGGGTTTCAATTGGATGGGATCGATAAAGTCGTACTCAATAGCATACCCCGGCCTCGTAATTTCAACCTGCTCTAGCCCCGGTATTGTACGCAAAAAGGCTAACTGAACATCTGGAGGCAGCGAGGTCGGTAGCCCATTAGGGTACATCTCTGAAGTGTCCAGACCCTCTGGCTCCAAAAACACCTGGTGGTATTCTTTCTCAGGGAACCGAACAACCTTATCCTCTATAGAAGGGCAATATCTTGGCCCTATTCCTTCAATAACACCACTATAGAGAGGAGAACGGTCGAGACCTGATCGAATAATTTCATGGGTTTCAGGGTTTGTACCGGTTATATAGCAACATACCTGTGCTCCGGTTATTTCTTTAGTCTCGAAAGAAAATGGCTGAGGCGGAGAATCCCCAGGTTGGGGTTCTACCTTAGAAAAATCCACCGTATTACCATCGATGCGGGGAGGCGTACCTGTCTTTAAACGTCCGACTGTAAAGCCGAGACTTTTTAAATGATCGGACAGCCCCTCTGAAGGTGGTTCTCCCGCACGCCCTCCCGGATAGTTTTCAAGACCCACATGAATCAGGCCGCGCATAAAGGTGCCGGTAGTTATGACTACCGTCTTCCCTTTAAATTCAAGCCCCTCCCTGGTTTTTACCCCGGCAAGACGGCCATCATTCATTAACAAACCGACCACCGCTCCCTGTTTAAGGTCTATTAGCGGCTGATCTTCAATATAATTTTTCATCCAGGCCTGATAGCGGTGCCTATCTGCCTGTGCTCTGGATGCACGAACAGCCGGGCCTTTTTTGGTATTCAGGATACGAAACTGTATTCCTGTGGCATCGATACATTTAGCCATCGCGCCACCTAAAGCATCTATTTCCTTTACCAAGTGACCCTTAGCCAAGCCTCCTATAGCCGGATTGCAGGACATTTGGGCAACCGCATCGAGACTCAAATTCAGCAACAAGGTTCTACAACCCATGCGAGCCGCCGCAAGCGCCGCTTCACACCCTGCATGCCCTGCCCCTACCACCACTACATCATACTTCTTACCATAACTATACATAGCTACCTAAGGAGCCTTATCCGCTCCCTCCGCGAATGTTTCACGTGGAACACTTCTATTTGCCAATACAGAAGCGTGTAAATATCTTTTCAAGAATATCCTCAGGGGCCGTTTCGCCGGTAATCTCCCCCAGAGCATGTAGTGCTTCACTCAACTCAAGAGCACCAAACTCTGAGGGATGATCCGCATCGAGACTTAACCTGAAACGCTCTAGAGCATTTCGAGCCAACAGCAAGGACTCACGGTGACGACGATCTGAAAGGAGCGAGGTTTCTCTGCCTTCGCTGCCAGTGCTTCTCGAGAAGAAATTTACAATACCATCCAGTAACAGATCAATTCCAGATGCACTGCGTGCACTAATAGACAAGGCGGGAAGGGAGGTGAATTCTGCTGGAAGCTGGCAGGACCCCAAATCCTCTTTATTCAGAACCAACAGGGTTCGCTCCGGATCGCAAGATTGTAGAGCCTTACAGTCGTCTTCATCGAGGGTCTGACTGCCATCGACTACCAACAAAACCAAATCGACGCCGGCCACCTTGGCCTGGGCCCGCTGCACCCCCTGGACCTCTACTGGGTCATGTGTCTGCCTTACCCCTGCTGTATCGATAAGCCGCAGAGGCATCCCCCTAAGAAGGAGGCTCTCCTCCACCGTATCTCTGGTCGTTCCGGGAATATCGGAAACAATTGTTCGAGCCTCACCCAGCAATGAATTCATTAATGAACTCTTCCCAACATTTGGCTTACCAAAGATAAGGATGGATAGCCCATCGCGAAGAATGCGGCCAGACTCAAAGGAATCAAGAAGAGCTGCCATTTGCCCCTCTAGGAGGCTGGAGGTTTCGATGAGACGTTGCCGATCAGCAAGGGGCAACTCTTCCTCGGGAAAATCGATGCCTGCTTCCACTTCGGCAAGCAGATCGCTTATGCCATCCCGAAAGCGAAATATCTCTCGAGATAGACGCCCCTCCATCTGCCCAAGGGCCACGCGGCAAGCAGCCTCTGAACGGGAACGAATTACGTCGATGACCGCCTCTGCACGAGTCAGGTCGATTCGGCCATTAAGAAATGCCCGGAGAGTGAATTCCCCAGGCCGAGCCAAACGGGCGCCGGCATCTACTAACAAATCGACGATTCGACGTAGTACAACGCTGCCTCCATGACAGTGTACCTCGACCACATCCTCCCTGGTGTAAGACCGGGGAGCTCGCATGATGACCGCCATCACTTCATCAATCAACTCACCGTCTGAGTGGCGAAAATGGCCGTAATAAAGGCGATGAGAGGTCAACTGGGGGTCACAGCCTGCTGAATCAAAATATTGATTGAGCAACCTTTCAGCGCTTGCACCGGATACCCGCACAATACCAATTCCCCCTTCCCCGGGAGCAGTGGCAATTGCGACAATAGTATCCTGACTATCGATAATCACTTTTAAAAACACCTAAAAGTAAGGGAGGCAGCAGATGCTCCCTCCCAAAAAAAATCTACCCTAGACTGCAAATTCTACTCTGATGAATATCAGCTGACAACCACTTTAGGCTCGCGGTTAACTTGCCATTGCTGAAGTATAGTTAATATATTGTTGACCATCCAGTAAAGAACCAATCCAGAGGGGAAATTGAGAAACATAAAAGTAAAAATAATCGGCATAAACATAAAGATTTTAGCCTGAGCGGGGTCCATAGTACTCGGGCTCATCTTCTGTTGGAAAAACATGGTTACCCCCATAATAATAGGGGTGATGTAATAGGGATCTTTAACAGAAAGATCCTGAAGCCAGAAAGCAAAGGGCGCGTGACGCAGGGCAATAGTACCGAGAAGCACCTTGTACAGAGCAAAAAAGACCGGAATCTGCACAAACATGGGTAGACAGCCCCCCATGGGATTGACCCGCTTAGTCTTGTAGAGCCCCATAATCTCTTTATTAAGTTGTTCCTTGTTGTTTTTAAACTTCTCCCGCAACTTCTGCATGTCTGGCTGCAAGGTCTGCATTGCCTTCATGGATTTATAGCTCTTTTGAGTCAAGGGCCAAAAGAGCAGCTTGATAATACAGGTGAGCAGAATAATAGCTACTCCCCAATTACCAACATAACTATAAAAGAACTTCAATACAGTTAGAAGCGGTCGGGCAATAATCCCAAAAAATCCGAAATCAATAGCCTTATCAAGTTGATGACCCGATGCCTCAAGTATCTCCAGGTCGCGGGGGCCGAAAAAACACAGGTAATCAGCGCTAACAGATTGACCCGCAGCCAAAACCGCATACGGGGTCTCTATGCTATTTTGAATTAAATCCCCATTTTTTTCGATACGGAATTTTTCCCCGGCATCAGCCAGAGCAACTATGGCCGACATAAAATATTTATGCTCAAAGCCAGTCCAGACTGACCCCTTGCCATATACAGGTTCCTCTTCGTCAAGATCCTCTACATCATGGGTATGAACCTTTTCACCATCATAGACAGCTGGCCCAACGAAAGAATAGCGTGATCCCTTCATCGACTCGTCCCATGGCTGGACGAGAATTAAACTCGTCGCACCGCGAACAGACTGGGATCCAAGATTGGTCACTCTCACCTGTAGATCAAAATCGAAAGAATCACCCCTTAACTTGTAGATCTTTTCTACTTTAAGACCACGAGGGGATATCGCGCTAAAAACGATTTCCTTCTCCTCTCCGGCCTCCAATTCAATTTGCTCTTCCCCGACAGAAACTGCATAAAAGCCTTCTGCTGCAATATCAAATTCCCCAAGCCCCTCTGTACGCAAAGCAGCCTGCTGCAAGGCCCCAGCATCAACTAAAGAAACCGGCGGAGAGTCCGGCGCTGTTGTTTGTAGATAACCGGGCAATTGCAAAGACTTCAAACGCCCGCCCACCGAGCTGAAAACAGCCTCATAGCGCCCTGTATTAACAATTATTTGTTGTTCCTGCTGAGGAACCAAAATGGTTTGGCCCACCGAAGTAGTTTCAGCAGTAAGGGTTGTAGAAACAGCTGGGTTTTCAATAACCGAAACTGGCTGGGAATCAACAACTCCCTGCTGTTCCGGTGGGACCGAAGGAGTGGGAAATAGGAAGTTGACTCCCACCCAAACCGCCAGCATAAGGACAAAGGCAATCAGAATATTCTTATTTTCCATTTGAGAAATCTCCGTTTGTCAGCTGGCGATTGCAGCAGATAATTAAACAGGGTCGTAGCCGCCTGGATGGAAAGGGTGACAACGTCCGAGGCGGAAAGCGGTCATCAATAAGCCCCGCGCAACTCCGTTTTTGACTACCGCCTCATAGGCATAAATGGAACAACTGGGATAAAATCGACAGGAAGGTGCCTTAAGAGGTGAAATAAATAGCTGATAGAAAGTCAATAGAGCGAGTACCGCTTTTTGCAGCATGACAGGATCGCCTTTTTTATTTTTCTACCAAAAATTTTAATTCCTCGCAGATCCGAGCATAACTAATCTCCGCTGCGCCTTTCTTGGCAATAATGGATATGTCAATACCAACCGGCAACCTATTGATATGGTTGCGAAAAAATTCTCTAACTAGGCGCTTGACTCGATTGCGCTGAACAGCCCCACCAACCTTGCGACTAACGGTAAGTCCAAGACGAGTGAGGCTGTTCGATCGATGTAAAACTACAACGATAAAGTTGGGTGTGTGCCGACGTTTCCCACCTTGGCGCACCAGCTGAAAGTCACTGGACTTTCTTAGGTGGCGTTCTTTAGGGAAGGAATAAAGGCCGGTACCCATATCGAATCTATTTAATTGGAATAGTTACGACCAACTTAGTACGGCCACGAGCCCTACGACGACGAATAACGGAACGACCATTTTTGCTCTGCATCCGGGCACGGAAGCCGTGGGTTCTCTTTCTACGGATTCTGCTGGGCTGATAAGTTCTCTTGGACATTTGTATCTCCTCTGTAGCTTATTTTTATCCTAAGGAAACGGAAACAAGGAAATTTAACGAATCGCATTATTAACCACGTTCGAATTTTTTTGTCAAGAGGTAAACATAAAGACCTAATTTCAACTGAGTTACAAGGAGGGTATTCTTTTTTGTATTATTCCTTGAATTCGGGCCAGGCCCCTGGTGAGAATTTATTTTTCAATAGTGAAGCCTGCTTGTTAACAGGCTACTACTTCTTATAGTCTTTTCTTTTAAAAATAGTAGATAGTAGTAGATGCCTGTTAATTTGTTGATATCCGGTCAAAACCTTAAAAAACCAGCTATTTAGGCTGTGATCGAAAAATGTTATAAGCTGTGTCGAAAAAAGCAGTTTTTGTGGAAAAGTCCATGGGGGACAGATTTGCCGCAGTTGTCCACTTTTTCGTCCACACCTTTTAGTGGTTTTTGAGACGGTCAATTCCTGTATTCAGGGAAATGATTAAAGCTCGGAGTTAAAAAAGATTCTCCATATTTAATAGTAGAGTGGTGCTTGTCGCTAAAACGATAACCGATCTCCGGATAGGAGAAGGAGGTCACTTGTCTGGAAATATCTATGGTAAGCGGTCACGGCAGAACTAGTTTCCGTCCGGAAACGGCTCTTTTGATTCATTCTATCCTTGGTCCTTCGCTCATGGGGCAGCACAGAGACTGTCAAATTTTTCAATCATGAAAATTTTTGTGACGTACAGGTGTATGTCTCCGCGCAAGCCATTGATTTCCTTGCCACGACGAAAACCCCCTCGTTTTAGACTCGGAAACCTGCTCGGTGTTCATCCAGAATTTCAGGATGAACACTAACTAGGTGTAAGCTTTCTCCTACCAAAAATTTCTTGCAAAAGAGGGGGGCCTTTGGTAGCTTGAATCTCTTATTTCCCCATAGGACAATAGCGGAAATAAGCCATCGCATCTCAGCAACAATAATTATCCACACCTGTGTATATAGTTGTGGATTAATTATATAATCCGTCCTGTTATTTTCACTCTTTTATGTAGTCTGAATCAGCCTATGAACGGACTTTGGGAAAAAACCCTAAATCAGTTAGAGAAAACCCTCACACCACAACATTTTGCTACTTGGATCCAACCTATCAAGTTTGCCGGGGTAGAGGAGGATAAAGTTCTACTGGAAGTCCCTAACCGTTTTGTTCTTGATTGGGTACGGGACCACTATGTGTCCATTATTAAAGAAATAATTTCAAAACTTGCGGATACCCCTTATCGCGTTGTTCTGAAGGTTTCCACAGCGCCGGCCACAAAATCAACAGCACAATCTGTAGCCTCACCAACAAAGCCTTCTCCGCCACCAGCGCCAGCGAAACCTCCTGTTCGCACCGCGAATAACGGATTTAACCTCAATCCCAAATACACCTTTGAAGAATTTGTTCTCGGTTCCTCTAACCAATTTGCTTGTGCGGCCGCTATGGCCGTTGCTAATAATCCTGCTACCACCTATAACCCACTCTTTATTTACGGCGGAGTCGGTCTCGGCAAGACACATCTTGTAACAGCCATCGGTAACTCTATTTTAAAAAACAATCCCGAGATGAAAGTATGTTATTACACCTCGGAAAAGTTCATGAATGAGCTAATAAATTCGCTTCGCTACGCCAAAATGGATGAATTCCGCAACAAATTTCGCTCAATGGATGTCCTGCTCATCGACGACGTTCAGTTCATTGCGGGCAAGGAACGAACCCAAGAAGAGTTTTTTCACACATTCAACGCTCTATACGATTCCCATAAGCAGATTGTAGTCACCTCCGACAAGTTTCCAAAAGAAATACCAGGTCTTGAAGAACGTCTACGGTCCCGATTTGAATGGGGTCTGATAGCCGACATTCAAGCGCCAGACATGGAAACTAAGCACGCAATCTTAACGATGAAAGCTGAAGCTAACGGAATTGGCTTACCTGAAGAAGTGGCTTACTTTTTAGCTAACTCTATCAGCAGCAACGTCCGTGAACTGGAGGGGTACTTGGTACGCATTGGTGCCTACGCTAGCCTTACGGCCACACCCGTTACCCTTGAGATGGCTCAGGAAGTATTAAAAGATATACTCATCGAAAAAAAACGCGAACTTAGCGTTGAGGAAATTCAGAAGCGGGTGGCTCATCATTATGGAATAAAGGTAGCCGAAATTAAATCATCCAAAAGGATGAAAGCCCTGGTTCTGCCACGGCAGATTGCCATGTATCTCTCTCGGCAATTGACGTCCTTTTCCTATCCTGAGATAGGTGATCGATTTGGCGGCAAAGATCACTCTACTATTATTCATGCTATTAAAAAGATTGAAAAACTAATGGAAGAAGATTTTCAACTCCGAGCTGTAATAAATTCTCTTAAAAAGGAATTGACAGTCTAAAGAGAAACAAAAGGTGTGGATGAAAACGTTGATAACTATAGGGAATTTATCCCTCACGTACTTTTCCACAAAATAGGCTCATTTCGACACAGCCTAAACCCTTTTTTCCTCACAGGCTATAACGCTAGTTTTTAAAGCTTTTGACCGGATACCAACAAATCAACAGGCATCTATTACTACTACTGATTTTTAAAAGAAAAGATTATAAGAAACAGTAGGCTGTTAACAGGAGGCTATATGCGCTTCGCCATTGAAAAAGAAATTTTCATCAAGGGCCTGGCCCGGATTCAAGGGATCGTGGAAAAAAAGAATACTATCCCTATTCTGGCCAATGTTCTAATCGAGGCGGTCGATGGAGAGATTCAACTGACAGCTACCGATTTGGAAGTCGGAATGAAGGCCAGCTATCCGGCCACCGTTAGCTCCTCAGGAAAAATAACGGTTTCTGCAAAAAAACTTTACGAAATAATCAAAGAACTGCCTGAACAGGAAATCGATTTCAATGCCAAAGACAATTGTTGGATTGAAATTCGCTGCGGTAAAGCTTTTTTCAACATTGTCGGTCTGTCGGCGGAAGAATTTCCATATTTCCCTCATTTCCAAAAAGAACAGTTCGTCAGCGTGGACGGCCCTCTGCTTAAGGAAATGATCGACAAAACCTTTTTCTCCATTTCTACTGACGAGAGTAAATACAATCTCAACGGTATCTACTTTCGCCCTGTGGAAAAAGATGGAATGCAATTGCTGCGTCTGGTAGCGACGGATGGCCATCGTCTCTCGCTCATTCAAAAACCCCTCGATGTCAGCCATATCGAGCAGTTGGCTAAAGGAGTCATCTTTCCTCGTAAAGGGATTTTTGAATTAAAAAAGATGGCTGAAGAGAGTGATGGCGAATTGCTCATCGGATTTTTCGATAACAATGCTGTCATTCAGAAAAACCAGACTGTGGTTGTTATGCGCCTGGTTGACGGAGAGTTTCCTGATTACAATCGGGTTATTCCACAAAACAACGATTTAAAAGCTATTATCCCTCGTGATTCCTTTTTGCATGCCCTGCGACGCATGTCGATTCTTTCTAGCGAAAAGTCGAAAGGGGTCAAGATCGAAATTAAAGAAAATATTCTTGAGATGTCCTCGTCCAATCCTGAATTTGGCGATGCGCGAGAAGATATCGAAATAGAATACCAAGGAGATGAAATAAGTGTTGGCTTCAACGCTCGCTATCTCATAGATATTCTCAATGCACAGACTGAAGAAAAAATTTGTCTTTCTTTGCGGGATAAACTCTCCCCCGGGTTGATCACTCCCTGTGAAAATCAGGAATACCTCGCTGTGATCATGCCCATGAGGCTCTAAAATGTTTAAGGAGCAGGGAAAATATCTCTGTAAATAGTTGTTCCATGTATCTCCGTCGTTTGGTATTGCATAATTTTCGCAATCTGGAACATGTCGAAGTCCTCCCTGATCAACGGTTTAACGTTTTATGGGGAGCCAATGCCCAGGGAAAAACCAATATTCTTGAGGGAATCTATCTCCTTGGCCATCTGAAGAGCTTTCGCGGTGCATCCGGGAGTGAAATGATTCGCCGGCAGGAGACAGCTGGAAGGCTGTTCGGCGAGGTCATGTGCGGTGGGGTATTGACCACCATTGAACTGACCTTTAAAGGACAACAGAAAAGTGCTCGTATTAATGGTAAACCGGTTTCTAACAGCTCAGAATTTCTAGGATTATTTCCAACTATTCTGTTTTCCCCTGAAGAGGTAGGATTGGCCAGAGGTTATCCGGCTGGTCGCCGGGCCTTGCTCGATAGAGCGGCTTTTCAGGCTGATCCCTCTTTTTTAGAAAGAGCTCGCTCCTATCAACGCTGTTTGCAACAGCGCAATCAACTGCTTAAGGAGGGCTGCGATACATCTCAGTTGTCTCCTTGGAACGAAAACCTTATACTGACCGGCGCTCGTCTTCGTTTGGACAGAATCGGTTATTTGCAGCGCCTGGTACCGCAGTTGCAGGATATATATCGACAGATAACCGCCGGTAAGGAAGAAGCAGACCTGCACTATCCGACTCCTGCGGGTACCGAAGAAGAGTTGCGAGAAGGGTTTCGAAGAGAACTGGAACAGGTAGCAGGGCAAGAAAAGCGTCTCGGACGTACTCTGGTTGGCCCTCATCGGGATGATCCATATTTTCTTGTGGGAGGGCACTCCCTGCGTCAGTATGGATCTCAGGGACAACAACGATCATTTATGCTGGCTTTTAAAACGGCCCAGATCATCGATCTCGAGACAATAATTGGCCATCAGCCGGTCTTGCTGCTGGATGATATGACCGGCGAACTTGATCGCCAGCGGCAGGAATTCTTTTTTCAGTTTTTACGTAGCCGACAGGGACAAGTTTTTATCACCGCCACCGAACTACAGGCATTGTGCAACAAGGGGTTCGACGACGTCAGGTCCTTTCGTGTCAGCGAAGGCAATCTGAAGGATGTCGCTTGTCAATAAGCATGAGGAATTTATGACGCAAATGGAAAACAAAGAATACGGTGCTGAGAGCATCAAGGTTCTTGAAGGATTGTCCGCAGTTCGTAAGAGGCCGGCCATGTATATTGGTTCGACCGGTCCCCAGGGTCTGCACCATCTGGTCTATGAAGTGGTGGATAACTCCATTGATGAAAGTCTGGCCGGACACTGTGACGAAGTCGCGGTAACTATTCATATTGATGGTTCGGTCACGGTGGAAGACAACGGTCGTGGTATTCCGGTCGATATGCATCCTACGCAGAAAAAGTCGGCGGCCGAGGTCGTTATGACCGTACTGCATGCCGGTGGCAAGTTCGACAGCGATTCCTACAAGGTCTCTGGCGGTTTGCACGGGGTCGGCATTTCCGTCGTCAATGCCTTATCTGAAAAACTAGAGTTGGAAATTCGTCGTAACGGCCGCAAGTATCGTCAAACCTATCGTCGCGGGGTACCTCAAGAATCGTTGCTGGAAGAGGGGGAAACCGCCAAGCGCGGCACCAAGATAACCTTCTGGCCTGATGGCGAAATCTTCGAGACTACTGAGTTTTCCTTTGAGGTGTTATCTCGTCGATTGCGAGAATTGGCTTTTCTAAACGGCGGAGTCAAAATTCGTATCTCCGACGAACGTAGCGAAAAAGAGCATTTATTCCTTTACGAAGGGGGCATCGTCTCTTTTGTTGAATATCTGAATCGAGCCAAGACTCCCCTTCATCCCGAGCCTATCTTTATCAAAGGCGAGCGGGGAGGGGTGGATATCGAGATAGCCATCCAATACAACGATGGCTATGACGAAAAGCTCTTCACCTTCGCCAATAATATAAATACCCACGAAGGGGGCACCCACCTGTTCGGTTTCAAGGCGGGCCTGACTCGGACCATGAACAGTTACGCCACCGCCAATAATCTGCTCAAGAAT